>Ga0209284_10000879_pt1 | contig 48474 bp, 34 predicted proteins | sample FRY03_FD_187211 | JGI IMG/M metagenome (GOLD analysis project Ga0209284, IMG submission 187211) | Freshwater microbial communities from Lake Fryxell liftoff mats and glacier meltwater in Antarctica - FRY-03 (SPAdes) (version 2) | ecosystem: Environmental > Aquatic > Freshwater > Ice > Glacier...
CGAAGCCCACTTTCGTTTCGATCAATCCGTCGCAGGCAACTACTGACTGGAAAGCCGTATGCGGGAAAACCGCCCGTACGGTTTGGAGGGAGGGGAGTCCGGCAAACCGGACTTCCCTACCCCTATGCCTGTTGTGTTTTCATGCGCCTCATCCGCTGTCCAGATAATTTGTGGCGTGTTCAGCCAGCGCCGGTGAAGGCAGCGCGCGACTCACGAGGATTCGGCCAGTGCCATCAGTGATCGCGATCAGGTGCAGCATGCCGCCGCAATGCGAACATGGCGGACGTTTCGATTCGTATCGATCCGGCTGCGGTGCGACTCCGCTGCCGAGCCAGAATGTCCAGCCCAGAAACAGCCACGCCAGCCATTTGACGCGATCGCGTGTCGTGCGGGAGTTCGACGCCATCCAGCCGTAGTAGCGGACTTTCAAAAAACTCTTCGGCAGCGTGTGTTGCAAAAATCCGCGTACAAACCTGACGCCATCGACTGTCCGTGTCTTTGTCGCCTTTGTGCCGGACGGCGTGTACTTGTACGTCACCGCGTAATGGCGCTGAGCACCTTCCGCTGCTGCAGAGAGATCTTGTCAGAGTTTTTTTGTAATCGCTGAAGAAACGTCTCGCCATGCTGCCGCAAACAGTCGGCGACTGTCGGCATGACGGTGGAGAGATGCGAACTATTTCACCGGAACCGGAACCGGCACCGCGCCGCCGTTTTCCTCCGGCGGTTTCGGTCGTGGACGACGAAACAAGTCGTTGATCACCTTTCGTGCGTCAATGGCTGCCGTGTCGGTCAGATGTAGATAAATCATCGTCGTCTGTAGACTGCTGTGGATTAGTTGAGGCAGGAGGGACGAAGCTGGAGACCGTAGGCGGTAGGCCGTAGGCGGTAGGTTGCTGACTGGAGCGGGATTAAACAGGTGGCCAGAGTCACTACGGCGATCCGTGCTAACACGAACTTCAAAAGCGATTTCCTTCAGCCTCAAGCCTCAAGTCTCCGGCCTTTCCCGGACATTCCGACGAGGCGCAGATCTTCGCTCATGCGCTGATACAGCGGTCCGTTGAAGTACGGCGAGTGCGTGAGTGATGGTTCGGTCTGTGGAGCCTTTCGCGGCGGCTCAATCTTCCTGTTCCGCGCCGCACGCCGACGGTTTGCTGAGTCATCCTGAGGACGATCGTTTTCTGCTGAATCCATGATCCGGTCTTTCTGTCAAAGAAATCGTATGGAGCATCCAGCGACGCTCCCCGACAGACAGATTGGCCAGCCACCATTGCCAAACGCTACAACTTCCCGATACGATGGACTGCCAAAGAACCCCGCCGCGACAGCGGCTTACTTGAACAAGGCGGTGAACCCGAGCGGCGGATCGGGCGGATTGTGAAATCAACGGTTCTTGGCCGTTGCCGGGTTACCTTTGTCGTTCTGCTGTAAAGATTGTCATGGCGATCTCAGACTTCTTCCTCGGCTCCATACGCGAATTTGCATACTCCAATTGGCCGGTCTCGATGGCCTGTGCTTGCACATGCGTTGATGCAACGGCAAAGCAAGACATCGGTGGCGGCGTACGAAAGAAAGAATCTAACGTGTTGTCCTGGTTTAACACCGCGCAGAACTCTAACTTGCGCAAATCCATTTTCCCGAGAATTGACAAGAACATTTTGTCGATCGGGTTGGCTCAATGCAGAGCGCACGGCGGCACGATGGGCAATCAGTCCCGATCAGCGTATGATTGTGGCGCAAGTCAGGCTAGGCAAAGAGCCGTTTTTCTTTACAGCGAGTCCATCCGTGAACCGAATCGCATTTCTGGTGATCAGTCTGTATCCGTCGCTGCTGTTCTCACAAACCATCCTGCCTTTTGATGTGCAGTTGGATGTGATCCATCAGGAGCTCAGACCCGAGTCTTGCTGGTTCCATCCCCGAGTAGCCGCCATCCCTCATGCCGACGCTGATTCGCAAACGGTGATCTGCACGCTGCAAAAACACCTGGGAGTGTCGGATCATTACTCAGGCCTCTACTTCATGCGATCTGACAATGGAGGAACCTCATGGTCAAAGCCCGTGTTGCCGCCGGAACTGGACTGGCGAACAGAAAACGGTGAATCTATTGCCGTGTGTGATGTCACTCCAGGATGGCATCCCAATACTGGTCGAATCGTGGCGATTGGAACAAAGCTGCGTTACAGCGCGGCAGGTGAACAGCTTCTGGATAAGCCGCGATCTCATCAGTGCGCATACGCCGCCTACGATCCTTCAGCGGGGACGTGGACAGCATGGAAGATGCTGGAACTGCCGGATGAAGAATCAAAACATTTTCTGGTCGCTCCAGGATGTGTTCAGTGGCTTGTTCGTCCGGATGGAACACTCCTGCTGCCGATGTATTTTAAGGGCTCGGAGGGAACTGACTACACATGCACTATTCTTCACTGTCGCTTTGACGGATCAGAAATGATCCTGATCGAAGAGGGTGACGAACTGACGGTGATCGGTGGCCGAGGCCTCTGCGAACCGTCCCTGGCACTCTTTCAGGGCACATATTATTTGACATTACGAAACGATGCCGGTGGCTACGTGACGACCAGTCAGGACGGGTTGCACTTTGAGCCAATTTTGCCGTGGACGTTTGATGATGGCTCGGAACTTGGCAGCTACAACACTCAGCAACACTGGCTGGTTCATGATCGGGCACTGTTTCTGAGTTACACACGCCGCAGTGCCAACAATGATCACATCGCCCGCAATCGCGCGCCGCTCTTTATGGCGCAGGTGGATCCGGTAAAGAAGCAGGTCATTCGCAGCACCGAAAAAATCTTGATTCCAGAGCGAGGCGTGATGCTGGGGAACTTCGGTGCAGCAGCGATCAATGCCAATGAGTCATGGGTAACCGATGCCGAATATTATATGGGGACCGAGCCGCATCCTCGGGGAGCGAACAACAGTGTCTTCGCCGCACGGGTGAAATGGAGTCTTACAAGCAAAGTGGCCACTGTCGCTCCTCGTCCACGCATTGTGGTGCTGGGAGATTCGATCACAAAAGGAGTTCGCTCCGGCGTGACAGCCGAACAAACATTCGGGGCACTGCTGCAGACGTCATTGCGTGAAGCCGGGCACGATGTTGATGTCATTAATCAGGGCATCGGAGGTGAACGCACGGATCAGGCACTCGCCAGACTGAGTCGTGATATTCTCTCGCTGGAACCAGTCGTCGTGACGGTGATGTACGGAACGAACGACAGCTATGTGGATAAGGGGCAGCAGAACAGCCGCATTTCGGAAGAGCAGTATCAGCAGAACCTTACGACCATCGTGGCGGAACTTCATCGACTCGGAATTGAGCCAATCCTGATGACGGAACCTCGCTTGGGCGACAAGGCAGATGAAAATGGTATCGGAGAGCATCCGAATGTTCGGCTTGAGATGTTTGTTAAAGCATGTCGCCGCGTGGCTGAGGAGACTCAGACGCCGCTTATTGATCACTTTGATATCTGGACTGAAGCGAATTCGAAAGGCACCGATGTGGGCACCTGGACAACTGACCAATGCCATCCGAACTTTGCCGGCCACAGAATCATCGCGGAAACAATGCTGCCAGTTGTCCTGAAAACAGTGACTCGCGGAAAATGAAAACTGATTTCCGCATGAAACCTGTTCTTCGCAGAAGCGGCGCTGCCTCGTCTTTAGCATCGCCGAGTCTTCGACTTCTGGCATTCCTTGGATTCTGGCTCACCTCGTCGAGTGCATTTGCCTGGGCGGAGCCGCTGCTGTCGCCTCGCAATCTGGAGTCGCCGTTTCCGTACCTGGTGGGTGGCATACGCGAGTGGCCGATCGTCGAGAGTACGTTGCCGGAGGGGACGCGCATCGACGAAGTGGCGCGCGATGGCGATACGGTGTTAACGGATGAGCAGCTTGCGGCGCGAGGGCTGAGCGTGGCAGTCACCGCGAACGGTTGGCTGCAGGTCACTGCGAAACAGGATGTGACGACATGCCTGAGCGTTGAAGTCGTGATCAAGACGCCGAATGGGACCGAAGAAAGGCAGACGCTTGAGGTTCGGCCAGCGCCACCGGATCGGCGAATTTCGTATTACGCCGACTTCGGTGACGACTTGATCAGAATCTTCATGAACACAACATCGGGGCAATTCAGTCCGGTGACGAAAAGCGGGTTTGATCAATATTTTCGACGATCGCAGGCGCACGGTATCAGGCGGCTGATCGTGTGGCTCAGTCCGTTTCCGTATATCGCTGACGCAGCAAACTATGCGCCGGAAGATTGGCAGCGCTACGAGCTGCAGGCGCGAGCGATCCTGGACGACGAATCGCTGACAGGCGTACTCAACGCGCGAACGGGGTTCACGTCATGGAGCTGGCTGCGATACCTGCTGGCCGCGCGGCTGAATCCTGACTTTGGCCGGATGCTGGGGCAAAGCGCGATGGAGCATGGCATCAAGCTAACAGTCTGCTACCGGCCTTTCGAAGCGGCATTAACAAAATACTACGAGGTGCCAGTGTTCGATGCAGACGGAACGTACTTATGGGGCTTTATGCCGCTCGCGTCGCCGACAGTCAATTACGATCCCGATCTTACAGGCTGGCGACATTATCGCGATGTACTGCGTGAAATTGGGCAGGCGGATGCGGCAGAACTTGCCACGATTGAACTGCCCGGAGTCACAGAAGCCACACGCTTTGTCGAGCAGCCGGGAATTCAAATCATTGCGTCTCCAACTCCGCCACTGTCGGATGACACATTTGTTTTGGCACGCGAGTCGTCCGGCCAGTTCCGTCTGCGTGCCTTCTCAACGGTGCGTGAGGCGGCAGACAGCAAGCGAATACGAATCGAAGGCGTGCGTGTTGAGACCTCGCCGGGCGGGTTGCGGCTGACGGGAATTTCGTTGCCGCCCGAGTGTCGCTATTTAATCATCTCGTGGACTGGCGATGGCGCGGGACCAGATCTGTCGGCGTTGTCGCCTGTCGTGCTGCGAGCGAAGGCAGGAAATCGGCTCGGCCGCGAGACGACTTATTTTGTTCAGGGTGGGATGACCGATCCGTCACGAGTGGCGGGGATTACGGCCAACGGTGTTTCCTCACGCAGTCGTACCAGCACCGCGGCATAGTTGCGAGCGGCGAACGGAGCGACGCCGGTCAGCAGATGATAAAGGATTGCGCCCAGGCCAAAGACGTCGGAGACTGGCCCCACGTCGTCGCTGCGGGATTCAGCCTGCTCGGGAGACATGTACAGCGGCGTCCCAATAATCAGGCTCGACTGCGATTCATGCAGTCCATGAGTCATCTGAGCCAGTCCGAAATCTGTCAGCCGAGGCTCATAGTCGTTCAGAGTTGTTAATGCGACGAACTCGGATTCCACAGGAACCAGCAGGATATTTCCGGGTTTCAGATCGCGATGCACCACCCCGTTTTCGTGCGCGTACTGCACAGCCCTCGCAACTTTCTCGATGAATGAAATCGCCGCGTCGATATCGCAAGGCACTGCGGAGTCGTCCATCCACTGCTGCAGATTCGGACCGGGGCAATAGGCCGACGCCATGTAGGGAACAGCTCGGGACAGATCGGCTTCATAAAGTGGAACGATGCCCGGGTGGTCCAGTCGTGCACAGGCCTGAACTTCACTTTCAAAACGCGCCAGCCGGTCGCTGTCCAGAAGGACATCAGGACGAGGAATCTTGATGGCCACCGAACGATTCAAATCCGGATCGCGAGCCTTGTAGACAACTCCGAAGGCACCTCGCCCGATGACGCGTTCCAGCACATATCGACCGACCGTCGTCCCGACGCTGCTTGTGAAAGGCCCGGCCACGACGGCCGACGATTCTGACCAGAGGTTGTCCAGTCTGCGAATGACCTCAGCGGCATCAACGATTCGATCGCCTGCAGTATCGCGGTTGCCAGTCGCTTCACACTCGGCCGTCGCATTCTTCTGGTCTGACGCGTGATTCGGGTCTGAAGTGGTGTTCTGCTTGGGCGAGTTATTCTGGTTTGAAGGGGGATGCGACATTTCGGGCCGACAGTCGTTTCTGAAGTTGTTCAACAGTTCGGGACCACAATTTCCGAGCGGCCTCTTCCGTCATTCCCAGTTCCTGAGCCACCTCCGCATGGCTTAGTCTCATGCGATGCCGCAGTTCCAGAACCTGTTGACTGCGTTCCGGAAGTTCGGCAACGGCTCGCAGCAGTTCGTCATCTGTTTCTCGTCGTCGCACAAGACTGCTGGGCGATGGCTGATGCATGGTCGCCGAGAGTTCGGTTTCGGCAGACCATGCCACTTCCTTTTCCACATTTCGCTGCTGCGACTGGCGGAATCGTCGACCGGCATCCTGCAGATTATGAACCACCAGCCGACCGATCCAGGCCTTCAATTCTTCTTCGGTCTGGCCTCGAAACGTGTCAAAGTCGCGATGAGCTTCCAGCAGCGACTGCTGGACAATATCAGACGCGTCCAACTTTCCCTTCAGTCCTTCATCCAGTCGACTGCTCGTAAAGATCAGGAGATATGACCGCAGTTGCTGCCAGATTTCGGTCAGCGCTGCATCATTTCCTTCACGAGCCGCCTGAATCAATTCAAGCCAGCTGGCAGTCGTGTTTTCTCGGCCCATGGTTAGGCGTCAGCTTTGAATGGATGTGACACAAAAAGTGGGGAAATGCGGAGTTTCGTTTCTTAAACACCGTTGCAGGCGACTTCTGTGTCAGAGTCACCTGTCCAAAACGCCGTTCCGTCTGTGCCGGTTGTTACGGATGGTCCTGTCTGGGTTCGCCAACCGACGACTGGCTTCGCGAGAATACGCGAAGCGTCAAACGAATCAATCCAGCGGTGTTGGAAATCCAGCGTCGGGGGTCGAGTCACCATCATTCAAAGATCAGTACGGGCGTAGATGTGTACATCTGGCGTGTTGAAACGATCGCAGATCTCCTGATTTGTCCGAAATTCTGCGTCCTGTTTCCGTCCGCTTCCCGCCTTCTATTCTGTGGGTCCCGGCAAGTTTGCTGCGGACGCCACTGGAGCCCTTGCGGAGAGAACTCAGTTGCTGTGCGTGAACCCAATTGCCACAGCGGTTTAAGTTTTCTCGAAAGGACTCGGATTGAACCCATGCCAAAGGCGAGACCACTATCGCTGCAATGAACGTGGTCTCGCCTGCGGCGGTTCGACAAGTGCTATCTGCGGCCCGGCATCAGAGACTCTGTATTAACGCCCGGCATTAGCACAACCAGTTGATGCGCCTTCGGCATGGAACGCTTTGAGCTTCCTGAAGACCTAGTTGCCGTTCAGACTCTGCCGCCCGTCTCGGCTTGTAACCTGAGCCGCGAGGCGCGGGTTTTGATTTACTGGGTTTTCACAACCCGACACGCCAGTGAGGGATCAAGTTGCCGCGTTTCGACTACAATCCCTTTAGTCAACAACCCGCAGCTAGCGCTTTGCGGCTCACTCAATCAACGGACCGCTTCCGCCTGTGGCCTGCTACCGTCTACAATTTGCCGTCGAGCGAAAATTGCAGCGAAGATGTTTGTTGAAAAAGTCGGGCGGGCGCGAATTTCTATGATCACGTTTGATCGAATAACAGGCGAATCGGTGCGGCCAGAGAATTGTGAACCGCCCCGGCGATCCGCATGGGTGCCCTGCTCCTCGCACCGATTGCGAAAATGTTTTGCGGTCGTGCTGCTGGTGATGTTCAATCCCGCGGGCTCTGCGGCCGATCTGCTGAGCCTTACAGAAACACTGCAGCAGCATTGTGCAAAGTGCCATAGTGAAGAATCGCCTGAAGGCGGGCTGGATCTTTCTTTGCTTTCCAGAGATCTCAGTGATGCGAGTGTTCGATCGCAGTGGATTCATGTTTACGATCGAGTCGACAAAAAGGAGATGCCGCCAAAAGGTGATGAGCTTCCGGAAGCCATTCGGGAGACTGTGCTGAAGACACTGGGAAGCGAGCTGCACAAGGCTGATCTAAAGGATGTGCTCATGCACGGACGTGGGCCGATGCGGCGTCTGAATCGGGATGAGTTCGAACAGAACCTGCGAGACGTTCTGCACCTTCCGGATCTCAGTATTCGCGATATTTTGCCAGAAGATCGAACGGGTGCTCATTTTCACAAGACGACTGCCGTTCTGGACTTTTCACGAGTCCAGTTGATGGCGTTTCTGGATGCCGCAGAGTCTGCTCTGATCCAGGCGATGGCCAGCGGGCTGGAACCTCCGCCGTCAACTCAGTTCCGAGCAATGGCGACGCAGATGTTTCAGGAGGCGGAAACTTTTGGCAACAAAGAAGCCATGTTTTACGCCAAAGACGGTCACATGCTTCCGCTCAGCGGAGGTCAGCTCGCCGAACTGCGCGGCAGCGGGCAGCATGATCCGACGGTTGAGATGGCACTCTTTCGCTCCGCGCACTGGCCTTATTACGGCTATCCGAATGGGTTTCTGGCTCAACTGCCGGGGCGATACAAAGTCCGGTTTTCTGCGAGGTCAGTTCTGCAATTGCCGGGCTTCATGCTTCAGCCCGGGGCGAAATCGGTTCCCATGACCTTCAGAGCTCGCAAGCCGTCAGGGCCGGATGTTTCAGGCGATGTTCGAGCGACTGGCGGCATGATGGACATTGCTCCGGAAGTTGCTGTCTATGAGACCACCATTCTGCTCAAGCCGGGCGAAACGTTTGAATACAGTCTGCTGGGCTTGCCGGTACCGCTGGCCCGGAACGTCAACAATGGTCCGCCCGAATATCGTTATCCGCCATTCCCGGAAGGCGGGCAGCCGGGGATTGCGTTTCAGTGGATTGAAGTGGATGGCCCCGTCTCGCCATCCCTCGTTGCGCCGCCACAATGGCCCGCGGTATCGCATCATGTTCTGTTTGACAATTTGGCGATTCGCCCGGCAACCAGGGGAACGGGTTTGCCCGTGGACGTGAACTCCGAAGATCCAGCGGCAGACGCGCATCGGCTGCTGCGACGATTTGTAGCACTGGCGGCCCGGCAACCCGTTTCTGACGAGGAGTTGGTACCCTTCGATCAACTGATCCAGGTGAGGCTTCAGGATGGCGACTCCTTCGCCGCGGCCATGCTGGCGACCTACAAGGCGTTTTTATGTTCCAGGCATTTTCTGTTTGTAAGTGAGCCGCGAAACAACGACGCGTATGCCGTCGCTTCGCGGCTGTCCCATTTTTTGACGAATACCAGGCCCGACAAACAATTGATGGAGATGGCTGCCATTGGCCAGCTTTCTGACCCTGCGGTCCTTCGCGCGGAAACGAACCGCCTGATCGCGGACGAACGGTTTGACGCGTTTGTCCGCAGCTTTACCGACGACTGGCTGAACCTGCGAGCGTTGTATCGGGATGAACCGGATGTGCGGCTCTATCCTGAGTACCGATTTGACAACTATCTGGTCGAATCGATGGAGCAGGAGACGCGGACGACGTTTGCGGCGATGGTCCGGGAGAATCTGCCGGCGACAACTCTGGTTGATGCTGACTTTGTGTTTGCGAATGATCGGCTTGCGTCTCACTATGGTCTCGCCCCTGTGTTGGGTTCCAAGGTACGCAAAGTTGAACTGCCTGAAGGCAGTCCCTACGGTGGACTGCTGACTCAGGCGTCCATTCTTAAAGTGACGGCCAATGGGACAGCAACTTCGCCTGTTGTGCGTGGTGCCTGGATCATGGACCGCCTGATTGGCAATCCTCCCCCTGCCCCGCCGGCGAGTGTTCCGGCGGTGGAACCCGACATTCGAGGTGCCACGACAATTCGAGAGCTGCTGGATTTGCACACAAAGTCGGAATCCTGTGCGGCCTGCCACGCAAAGTTTGACCCGGTCGGCCTGGCTTTGGAAAGCTTTGATATTCTTGGGGCTGAGCGAGCTCGTTATCGCAGTCTGGGGCTTGGAGAATCGATCACCGGGATCGATCGAGCCGGACACGACTTCACGTACACACTGGGCGTCGCTGTGGATTCGAGCGGCACATTGCCGGATGGTCGACGGTTTCACGATGTGCGGGAACTTAAAAAGTTGCTTCGGAATGATGTTCGGCAACTCGCCCGCAATCTTCTGAATCAGTTCACAGTGTATGCCACGGGAACGCCCGTCCGCTTTTCTGATCGACGTGAAATTGAACTTCTGCTCGATCAATGTGGGGACAATGGCTATCCTGTGGGTGATCTGTTGCATGCGCTCGTGCAGAGCCGTCTCTTTGTGGGTGAACAGCACCGTGAATAAAGTTTCAGCAGTCATGAAGTCTCCCCAGAGATCGAACGCTGTTCGTCCTATGAATCGCCGCACAATGCTCCGCGGAGCGGGCGTCAGCATGGCGATTCCGATGCTGCAGAGCATGGACAAGACGTTTGCGACAACTGCGTCGCCTTCAGCGTCATGTGCAGTCCCACCGCGCCGCATGCTTTTGATTTCGAATAACCTCGGCGTGTTGCCGAAGCCATTCTTTCCAGAACAGGTGGGCAGCGATTATGAGCTGTCACCGTATCTGTCAGTTCTCCAGAATTTCCGAAAGGATTTTACGGTCTTCAGTGGGTTGTCCCATCCGGCCGTCAATGGCGGACACAGCACGGAAAACTGTTTTCTGACGGCGGCTCGCGGGCCCACGCGGAGTGGATTTCGAAACAGCATTTCTCTGGACCAGTTTGCAGCCGAACGCCAGGGCCCGGTGACTCGATTTGGGACTCTGAATCTCGGAGTGAATATCGATAAAGCCAATCGCAGCCTGTCATGGACTCGCGACGGTGTTTTGCTGCCCGCGGAAGATCGAGCATCGAGTTTGTTTCGGAAGATGTTTTTCCAGGGTGATGCTGACGATGTGTCTCGACAACTGAACCGGCTTGAAGAACGAGGCAGCATTCTGGATGCGCTGCAGCAGGATGCCAGCCGCCTGAATCGCCAGCTGGGCCCGGATGATCGCAATCGAATGGATCAGTATTTCACATCCGTACGCGACGTTGAACAGCGGCTGCAGGCGGCGCGAGACTGGGAACTTCTGCCTAAACCGGAGACCACTCAATCTGAGCCCAGCGATATTGAAGATGTGAAGTTATTCATCCCAAAATTTGAGCTGATGTTGTCCATGGCTCAACTGGCTTTTGAATCCGACTCAACGCGCATTGTCACCCTGATGGTTGATGCATTTGCCACGCCCGTCTTTCAGCTGAATGAGAAGCAAAGCACGACTGACGGTTACCACAATCTTAGTCATCACGGTCAGGCAGAAGACAAAGTCAGACAGCTGGAAGAAGTGGATCGTCAGCAGATGGCACTGTTAAATACTCTGCTGCGGAATTTGTCGGAAAAGCAGGAAGAAGGCCAGAGACTGCTCGACCGGACCATGGTGTTGTATGGCAGTAACATGGGCGATTCCAACACGCACGACAACACGAACCTGCCAATTCTTCTCGCCGGCGGCGGCTTTCGGCATGGTCAGCACCTGTCCTTCAAGCACGAAAACAACACGCCGTTGAGCAACCTGTTTGTCACCATGCTGCAAAACGCCGGCCTTGAAACCGATGAGTTCGGCAGCAGCAGCGGAACGATCACCGGATTAGGTTCTGTTTGAGCCCGGATGACCCCAAGTATTTGCTGGTGTTGGCGACCAAACGCAGTTCAGCCAACACGGTGCTGCAGACGGTGGCTTACAACATAAGACTCGACCACCGCATTCGGCGGAAAGTTACTTACTTCCGCCGTTACGGTAGTGGCCACTGTGGAATCTTCGATAAACGACGAAGCCAGCAGTTGACGAAGCTCAGAGTTTCGAAAATCAGAAGCTCGCGCGGCCAGGCACCCACCCCAGAGAATTCCGACCATATTCATGGCTGGTACCGCAAATCCATTCCAAAGCATTCGTGTCAGCCCGGACAAGCTGGCTTCCGGTGGAAGATACCAGCGATTTCCGGAAACCGCGCCCACGGAGGCAGCTCGCAAACCGTCGGCCAGTTCTTTCAACGCTGTACGATGCAAAAAAAATTTCCCCAGATTTCAACGGTGGTGAGCGTGCTTTCTGCCTGAATATCCAAAGTCTTGCCCGCGGTTTCGGGTTCTGCCCTCAAATCACGCGGTCCCTGGGATGTGCGAGAGCGGCTGTGTCACTACAGTGAGGATCTGCAGGTAACGGCCCGAAAAGAGGCAGACAGAAGGATCTTCGCGGCTGTTTGGCCGGAAATCTTGACTTGTTTGTCTCGGCGGAGTCCGCGCCTGCCCGTCTGCCGATTGATGTTGAAGTCCATTGGAAGTCCATTGGAAGTCCATTGGAAGACGATTGGAAGACGATTGGAAGACGATTGGAAGACGATTGGAGACTTGTCAGGACGCTGAAACATCTTTGCCGCAAATGTCGGGCTTGAATCCGAATCCGACTCCGGACTGTCGCCGAAGGTTCAGAAAGCTGGATTTGGCAGAGTCGCCACGAGATTTCCACAGCTTGACCTTAGTTTGAGGCAACTCCTATACTGCGACGCTTGACTGTTTGGCGTCTCGAAGTTTTTCTGCAAGAAAGTCCCCCGACGATGTCGGATCGACACTACGTACACCACGAAGACGAAGTTGCTTTGGCGAAGATTCTGAAAGAGTCCAGGCCATGGATGGAGCAATACGGCACCACTTTGATTTATGGGCTTGCCGCGATTCTGGCTGTCGCAGCCGGCGTTGTTTACTTCGCACGCCGTCCTCCGGCAACAGCCGCAGAGTCTCAGGCCCTGCTGCTGGCGGCAACTCCGGAAGATTATCAGGCAGTCGCTGATCAGGCGCCGGACACTCCGATTGGAAATTTGGCCCGTCTTCGTCAGGCCGAATTGTCGTTTCGAAATGCGATGAGCAACATGTTTTCGGATCGCAAGCTTGCGACCGAAGAGCTTGATAAGGTCGCGAATACTTACGAGCGTCTTTCGGAACGCAAGGATCTCGACGGTGACCTGCGCGAGAGAGTTCTCGCGGGGATGGCTCGTGTTCTGGAAGCCCGATGTGATGGCACAGACCCGACAGCAAAAGCGGCTGTTGAATCGTGGGAGAAACTGCTGAAGGAATTTCCGGACTCAAAGATGTTCAAGGACATTGCGGAAGACCGAATGAAGAAACTGCCACAGGAATCCACAAAGGCATTTTATGCGTGGTTCCACCAGCAGAAACCAACTCCAGGCGATGATGCACTTTTGCCGCAGGACGGACCGGGCCAGGTTCCCGACATTCCAAAAATCAGTCTGCCGGATTTTTCCGCACCGTCGACGACACCAGAGACGAAGTCAGAAGTTGCAGGCGAGGCTGCTCCAGCAGACAGTGCGCCAGTAGAGAAGCCTGCAACAGAAGGCACCGCCCCTGCTGGAGAAAAGCCAGCAGCTCCGGCTGAAGCGACACCGGATCCGGCTGCTGAGACGCCGGCACCTGCCGAAGGAACTCCCGCCCCTGAAAAGTCGGGAGAATGACGTCAGAGTCTGTCTCTGATCCTGATGACAGCGGCATTGCGCCGCTGTCACCGGAAGATCTCGCCAATCTGGAAGAACCAATCGACATCACGGTTGAATCGCGGGCTCACGGCTGGCGGCTGGATCATTATTTGAATCGATTGTTTCCGAATCACAGTCGTGCCCAGCTTCAGAAGGCGATTGAGGCGGGTGGTGTTCAGCTGAACGGCTTGATTCCCAAGGCTTCCCGTCGACTTCGCGTCAATGATCGCGTCTGGATTCAGCTGCCTGATGCGGAAGAATCTCACATCGAGCCCGAAGATTTGCCGCTTGATGTTCTGTATGAAGATGAAGCCATCGTTGTCGTCAACAAGCAGGCGAACATGGTGGTTCATCCGGGGCGAGGTAACTCGCGAGGCACGCTGGCATCCGCGCTTCAGTTTCATTTTAACTCGCTCAGCGATGTGGCCGGCCGACATCGCCCTGGAATTGTTCATCGTCTCGACCGCGACACGACCGGCGTGATTCTGATTGCGAAGGACAACCAGGTTCATCAGAAGATCAGCAGTCAGTTTGAGCGGCGGGAGGTTCGCAAGGAATACCGAGCGATCGTTCGAGGCATCCCGGAAATGGCTTCTGATTACATTCGAACGCACGTTTGCACACACCCGCGCATTCGTGAAAAGATGATAGTTTGTCCGGAAGGCGGCACTGCTCGAGAGGCCGTCACGTTTTATCGCACGGCGGAGAACTTTGGTGGGTATGCTTTCATGGAACTGCACCCTCACACGGGCCGTACGCATCAATTGCGAGTTCACATGCTGCACATAGCAACGCCGATTGTGGCCGATCGCATGTACATCGGACAGTCGGCGCTGTTGAAATCCGAGGTTGTGCCTTCTGCCGACAGGCTTCGTGGCCGATCCAGCCCCGCGAATTTGGACACGGCGTCCGATGATCCAGACGATGTGCTCATTGCGAGGCAGGCGCTGCACGCCATGCGTCTGACAATCCGGCACCCTCACACAGGCAAAGAAATGCAGTTTGAGGCATCTCTGCCGGCAGATTTTGAAAGAACACTGCAGTTTCTCAGGTCGACAGTTTCTCGGAACGGGTCGTGATTTGCGGGACACCGCTACCTGCGTTACCCTGCGGAATTCTCCCTCGATCGCGGACGGTTGTTGAGAATGTCTGTGCGATGGCTATTGTCATTCGACCAAATGATACGGTCGCTAAGTTAAGTGGACGTCAGGAAGTTACTTCGAATGAGCGAACCCTCAGGCAATCCGTCTCCCAAACCACCGGTACAGAAGTCTTCCGGAACACCCGGCAATGAGCCTCGCCGTTCGAACTTCGGTTCGATGACGATGGTGCTGCTGCTTGTGGCTTTGGTCATTGCCTTCTTTTCGTACAGCAGTTCTCCTGCGAACCACGGGACGACTGTACCTTACTCGTTCTTCTTTCAGAATCTGCAAAAAGGGACCAGGGAAAAGCCGACTGTAAAGTCCGTCACGTTCCATGGGGAGATGCTGACGGGAGAATGGGTGACAATTCCGGAAGAGAAGCCCCCGGGTTTGACGGGCACGCTGGCCCTCAAATTCAACACCGTGCTGCCTCCTGAGCTGGCTCATAACCAGGAACTGATGCCTGTCCTGACAAAGCAGGGAGTCGAAATCAGTTCGAGGCCTGCGTCGGCCGTCAATGGAGTAGAAATGCTCCTGTGGATCCTGATGCCACTGGGGCTGGTCTTCATTATGTGGACCATCATGCGACGTTCGTCAGATCCGTTCGGCAGCGGCGGAATGATGGGTGGATTTGTTCGCAGTCAGGCGAGACGATTTGAGAAAAGTGAAAACGCCGTCACCTTCAATGAAGTCGCGGGTCTGAAATCGGCCAAGCAGGACCTTCAGGAGGTTGTTGAATTTCTAAAGACACCTAAACGATTCACTCGCCTGGGAGCAAAGATTCCCAAAGGCGTCCTTCTGGTTGGGCCTCCGGGAACAGGGAAGACCCTGCTGGCCAGAGCCACTGCGGGCGAAGCCGGTGTTCCGTTTTTCTCCATCAACGGTTCTGAATTTATCCAGATGTTTGTTGGCGTTGGTGCGACGCGTGTGCGCGACCTCTTCAAAACAGCCAGAGAGGCATCACCCTGCATCATCTTTATCGACGAGATTGATGCCGTTGGTCGCGTGCGTGGAGCCGGCGTTGGTGGCGGACACGACGAACGCGAACAGACGCTTAACCAGATTCTCAGCGAGATGGACGGTTTTCAGCAGGGCGAAACCGTCATTGTGCTGGCCGCCACGAACCGTTCTGACGTGCTGGACCCGGCCTTGCTGCGACCGGGCCGTTTTGATCGCCATGTCACTGTCGATCTTCCGGCCAAAGAAGGACGTCTTGGGATTCTGAAGGTTCACACTCGCAAAGTGCCGATGGCCGACGACGTGAATCTGGAAAGCATCGCCAAAACGACTATGGGATTCAGCGGAGCCGAGCTGGAAAAACTGGTCAATGAAGCGGCTCTGAAGGCGGCTCGTGAAGAGAAACGGGCCGTTGAGATGAGCGATTTTCGTTACGCTCAGGATCTTGTCGTCATGGGTGTTCCTCGTGACGAAGTGATGGACAAAAAGGAAAAGAGCTTGACGGCTTGGCATGAGGCCGGACATGCGGTTTTGGCTTGGGCACAAGAAGGTATGGATCCGGTTCATAAGGTTTCGATTGTGCCTCGAGGCCGCACGCTGGGTGTGACGCAGTTGATGCCGGAAAGTGAGATTAATAATCTTGGCGAGCGGATTCTGAAGGCTCGCATTGTCATGACTATGGGTGGTCGTGCAGCGGAGAAAATGATCTTCAACGAATATTCAGCGGGGGCACAGGGCGACATCAGCCAGGCCACGCAGCTTGCTCGTCGGATGGTCGCCAGCTGGGGAATGTCGGAGGTAATCGGTCCCGTTGCATTTCGCCAATCAGAAGAACATCCATTCCTGGGCAAGGAGATGCACACGTATCGAGAGTTCAGTGAAGAAACGACTCGTCAAATCGATATGGAAGTGCAGCGGATTATCAAGGAAGCTGAGCGAACGGCCACTGAGCTTTTGACAAAGTATCGGCCCAAACTGGAGGCTCTGGTTGCCGCGCTGCTGGAAACCGAAGATATGGAACGCGAAGCCGTCGCAAAGATTCTCGGCGAGCGGCCGGTGGCGGCCAAGGTTCAGGAAAACCTCGATCAGGACAAATGACGACGGTGGGACGTCGATTGTGACAGCGACGTTCAGACTGCAGGAGGCCGGAATAGAATGTCTGACTGGTTCCAAACCGAGATTGTTCTGCCCGCCTTTCCGCGTGGGTGTCATCTTGTAACGACGCACGTGCTCAGGGAACTGACGCAGTTGCAGCGTTGTCGAGTCGGGCTGATGCATGTTTTTATTCAGCATACGTCCGCCTCATTGACCATCAATGAAAATGCCGACCCGGATGTTCCTGCGGATCTCGGCATGGCCCTGGATAAGCTGGCCCCGGAATCATGGCCCTATCGTCACACATGTGAAGGGCCTGATGATATGCCAGCCCATGTGAAGTCCGCGCTCACCGGCTCATCACTTACAGTCCCTGTCGCCGGAGGCCGTCTGCTGCTGGGCACATGGCAGGGGATTTATTTGTGTGAGCATCGCAATCACGGAGGTCGACGACATCTGATCGTGACGATCCATGGGCAGTTTGAGGAATCGTGACGTTCGATGGCCAAACTCTATTTTTATTATTCGGCCATGAACGCCGGTAAGTCGACGACGTTGCTGCAGGCGGCCTACAACTATCAGGAACGCGGCATGCGTCCAATGCTGCTGACACCGCAGCTGAATACGCGGGATGGTGTCGGCACGATTGCGTCTCGCATTGGGCTCAAGGCAATGGCCCTCGCGTTCTCACAGACGGATTCTCTGCTTGACCTTGTCCGTCGAAATCATGCGGAAGTTCCACTGGCCTGTGTATTCGTGGATGAGGCGCAGTTTCTGACTCGCCGCCAGGTCTTTGAGCTGGGCGAGATCGCCGACGATGAAGGCATCCCCGTGCTGGCCTTTGGATTGCGAACAGACTTTCAGGGGAACCTGTTTGAGGGAAGTCAGTACCTGCTGGCGTGGGCTGATGTGCTGTCGGAGATTAAGACAGTATGCCACTGCGGCCGCAAGGCGACGATGGTGCTGAGACTTGATGAAGACGGAAAGCCCGTGCGGTCCGGGGAGCAGATCAAAGTGGGCGGCAACGAAAGTTATGTGTCGGTCTGTCGACAGCACTTTAAGCAGGGATTGGCCGAGAGATCGTCCCCCACCCTGCCCTTTGAAGATGCGGACTTTGCATGACGGTACTGAATGACGTCTTTGCCAGACTGAATGACGAAGCCTGACTACGGCACGAATTCCGTCGGCATGACAAGCGAATCACCGCGAATGCCCCTTCGTTCCAGTTCTGATTTCAGCTGAAACTCGGCCGACGCGCGCGAGGTTTCACGTCTCAGGATTTTGACCTTCACCCCATTCGTATCGCCCTTTGACAACGTGGCGAGTTCCACAACGCGTTCAAGGGGAATTGGGCGAAAGATCGGGTCAGGACTGCCGGGCAATTCCATCAGAAAGCGGTGCTCATCAATCAGCACCGTCAGAACATCACCTGACAACGCTTTTTTCTCGTCATCGGTCAGGCCACCCGCGAGCGGATCCGGTGCGGTCAGTGACGTTGGGGCCGGGCTGGTTGATGACGGAGCGGCTGACGTCGGAGCCGAAGTTGAGATCTTAGGATCGCTGCCGCCGTTTGACTCGAGGCCGGATCCTGAATTTGACGAACCTGTTCCGCCGGGACCGAATCCTCGAAATAAAAGGAACAGGGCCAGGCCGATCAACAATGCACCGCCCCACACACCTGCGCGTGATGTGCTGCGAACGATTTTTCCGGGAACACTCTTTTTTACAACTTCACGGGACATGATTCGGCTCTCAGGCAGCAACTCTACGGCTGCTGTGGTACAGCAGGTTTGGTGATTGGTCCTTTGGCTCGATATCCAAGGATGGAGAAATCATACCACCTGGTTCCGGCTGCGTCTCTGCGAAGTTGTTCCGTCAGCAAAGGCATTCCGTTGGTGGCACGTTGTCGAGGGCCACCCTGAGCGTCGCCCCAGCTCAGAAGGATAATCACCAGCGTGCGTGGATCAGCAAACGACTTGCTGGCTTCGAACAATCGGCTGGAAAACTCGGCTTCCGAAGAAAAATCCGCCGTAAAGGACTGTTGGGTGTCAGAGATGAATACCTGTCCGTTGTCCTGAACATGCACTTCCCAGATCGTGACATGTTTCTGCATCTGGTCAACTTGAGTCATGAAGCGAAAGACGTCATCGCCCCGCGCCTGCATCATTGCCTGCAGGTTTTGCGTGGCCGATGCAAGACGTTCGGCATCGCCCGGCGAATTTTTTGTACGCAGCCGCAGAATCTCAGCCAGAGTCGCCTCGGGCAGATTCAGCGATTCGGCCAGAAGCGATCCGATCTGCTCATGCTGGTCAACAAGGGCGCGAAATCGCTCGTTATATACCTGCCGAAGTTCATCCAGCGTTTTGCGATCTACTGCAAACTGTCGATTAAGCTCTGACTTGTGGCGGTCGAGTTCCGATTCCATCGCGGTTCGCTGTGACGTGATCTGCTGCTCTGTCGCCAGCGTTTTTTCTTTGTTCTCCATGTACTGGGAGAACATGACAATCAGCAGAAGATCCAGCAGTGGAGTCAGTTGCAGTGTCAGTCGACGGCGGCTCAACATCACACTGTCTCCAGGGCTTTCTGAGCGGCAAGACCCAGTTCTCGCTTTGCTCGCCCGACCATATCACGCACGTTGGTTCGGCTTTCGGTCAGACGATTAAAACGAATTTCAAGGATACTGTTCACGAACATCAGCAGGATGGCTGCAAACAGGCCGGTAAAAGTCGACCAGATGGAGTCGCCGAATCGCTCCATCACGACATTAACGGTTGATGTAGTTTTCGCGGTGGCGTCAGCCTGCAGAGCTGATCCGATGGCCAGAACTGTGCCAAGCACGCCCGCCAGAGGATACGCTTCAATCATGGTCTTAGCCGCGTTAACAGACGTCTCGAAAGAGAGCGATTCCAGATAGCTGCGTTTCTCGTCCAGGATATGCATGCGCCGCAGACATTCGGCCTGATCTTCCGTGCGGCTGGCATCGGTGATCACATCGTTCACGTCCTGAACAAACGCGTCAATCTGTGTGGTCAGCGGAGCGGATCGGCCGAGAACGCTGCGATGTTTCAGGCCGCGAGTGTAGTCATCCAGGGTGCCGGCAATCATCCGGACGTCTCTTGAGTACCACTGTCGCAATACGAAAAAGTACAGCAGGTGCAGGACCGCAAACCCCGCAATGACGGGCGTCGAGAGGCTGGAAAAGAACTGCAGCCATTCACCAATGTCACCGGTTTGAGGAATCGTGAATGGCATATCGTCAGGCTTCGTCAGGTTGTATGGATCAGTGAGCCATCTGGGGCAGTTCACTGAAAGAGACTGGGGTCAGCATCGTTTGCCAGAGTACGCGGAACGCTGTCGAAAAGTCCAGATCCAACGCCCGGGATAGTCGAATGGACGCCCTGGATTCAGTCAATGACCTCCTGGTCTGCCAAATTTCTGACGCAGGATCCGGTCGTTCCGAATGTAGTGGCGAGGGCGACGGTGCCTGTCTTCGCAGCCGACTTTTGCAAATCTGTCCCGCATTCACGTCAGAGGTAAAGCGGAACACGGCCAGCCGCTCTCTACTTTTTGGCTCACCTGCATTCCGACCATTCCATGGGATGAAAAGGCCGATTCCCCTGGGGCGTGATGTCCCGCTGGCTTCTCGCGTGAAAGGTGGTCTGGATCGGTTGTGCCTGCTATGACCGGCTAAATACCAGGCTCATCGCGGTTGGCTGGCGCTGCTTGTAACGGCTGCAACTCATTGCGCAAAACTGCGTTGAAAGACGAAACCCCGACTTGTGACACCCCGCTCAGATGAGATCAATTTCTGCGGCCGGGCGAGTCGATCCTGTGTAGCAAGGAGGATCTTATGCTGGTGCTTTCACGTCAGAGTGACGAAACAATAATCATTGGTGACAACATTCGTATTACGATCGTTGAGGTCCGAGGCGACAAAGTTCGCATCGGGATAGATGCTCCTCGCGATGTCACCGTGCATCGTCAGGAGATCTACGACGCAATACGACGAGAGGCTGAACCCGGGGTGCGTCCGGTGTAGTGATCGTCTGCGAGATTCGTATCTTTTGACCTCGAGAAGAAGCAGGCAGCCTTCGGAAACTTGTTTGCCGAAGGCTGCCTGCTTTTGGTCATGATCGACTTGCGAATCCTGAGCGCTATGCTTTGCCCAGCGGCGGCGGAGTCACCGCTCAGTCGCCTACCAGATTTTCCACCATGGTCGCTTCTGCGCCGATGTTTTCAGAGGCCGGGGCTGGCCAAAGCCGGACTGCAGCACAATGTTCTCCGGGAGCAGAATGCAGCTAAGTTCGCCACCCACACCACCGCTCGTGTCTGTCGTAATCAGACCATTAGAGAACGTAACCTCTGGCAGCGGAACGTGTCCGACGACAATCGGCACAGGACTGTCGGCCGGTGGTCCCATGTGGATGAAGTCCTTGGAGTAAAGCCAGGGAGGATGGCTCAACGTGTAATCACGTTCTCGTAGTATCCTCACCTGAGTCTCAAAAGGCATGTTGCGATCAAGACCCGCGTGAACAAACAAGTAGTCGTGATGCTCAATACTCCACGGCAGATCGGCAATCAGTCGGCGGTGTTCTTCCGGCAGAGCATTGCGCAGTCCCTCCAGATCCCCGTGTTCTACGCCGTAAGATTCAAACGTTGTGTGCGAATCATAGTGGCGGATCCACCGTTCGCTGAAATCAACGTAATCCGGTTTTTCAAACAGTTCGAGCGAACCCGCCATCGCCAGTTCGTGATTTCCACAAAGCCATGTGACTCTTTGGTGCTCCTTCGCAAGATCACAATACAGGTGGACGGTGCCTGCAGGATCAGGACCTCGGTCAACCAGATCACCAATGAAGACAATCCAGCGCCGGTGCATGTCAGGAAACCGGGCAAGCTGAGAAATGATCTGCTTGAGTTTGTCAGTCTGTCCGTGGACGTCGCCGATGACCGCAACTGGTCCGTCAATGCGTTGGGGAACGGAAGGCATGAGTTAATTGTCTGGCGGGAAAAAAGGCAGATCGCATCCGGCGATCGAAAATGTATTATGAATCAACCGACAGAAGCGGGCGAGAACTCGCGGCTTCGATCATTCGCGCCTGTTTGCTGCAAAAGCCACACGGCCCAAGTGACAGCCGATTCACGTGCCGAAGCCAAATGCTACTCGTTTTACGCATTAAAATCCAACGCTCGTACACGCTCCGAAACCGGCAATGGTCCCTTTGAGCTAATTTGATCTGAGTCGTGTGTGCCATCTTTCCAGCCAGCGTTGAGGGATTCCGATGTGGCATACCTTGATGGTCCCGGTGAATACGTGGGCGTTCGCCTGCAGGAAGCCATGCTTGTAACTCACGAACGTGACGGTCGTGTGGGCACGCACGCAGTCACCGCAGGGAATGCCCTGATCGCAGTCAAGGCCGGAGGGAACATCGACGGACAAAACATGCGCACTGGATTCGTTAATGCAGCGTATGATTTCGGCAAATGCGGGATTGACGGTTCCGCGAACTCCCGTCCCCAGCAATGCGTCAACGATCAGGTCTTTGTCGGTCAGACTTTTACAATGAATTCGGATGTGATCAGTTTCCGGTTCCTCGACCTGAATTTCACTGTTGAACAAAAATTTCAGATTTTCCGAGGCATCCGCTGACTGCTTTTTGCCCTGCCGGATCAGCAGAACTTTGGCGTTCATACCAAGAGCCGCCAGCAGTCGCGCGACCGCCAGTCCATCTCCGCCGTTGTTACCTGGTCCGGCAAAGATGGTTATGGAATTCCAGAGCCCGAGCTTCAAAATTTCGTCGACAACACCGCGAGCGGCGTTTTCCATCAAAAGCAACGACGGCAGTCCAAGTTGTTGAATAGCGTCACCATCAAGCTGACGAACTTCCTGGCACGATAGCGATTTGAACATCAGAAAATTCCTTTTTTAATTCGTCGGCAGATTTCGCTCCGCGTTTCGGTTTCTGCGTCGATGGGTCGTGGGCGGCCCGGCGTACCACCTTCGAACAGTGTTGAAGCGATTGAGTGTTTTAGCAAAGATGCCTAAACTCCGCAGGCGTAAACTCCAATGCTGGCTTATTCAGGCCTGACTGTTTTGCTCGAGACTTCTTCGCGTGCTTGATTCTTACAACGACCGCTGGGCGATGATCACTGGTGCCTCTTCAGGTATTGGAGCGGAGTTCGCTGTTCAGCTTGCGGGCCGTGGAATGCATCTGATTCTGGTGGCGCGTCGCAAAGACAAGATGACTGAACTGGCGACCGAATTGAATACTCGCCATGGCACGCGCTGCCATATCGTGGCCATTGATCTGTCTGAGCCGGAATCCGGACGGCGATTGTTTGAAGAAGTGAGGCGACTTGGCGTCAGGATTGAACTGCTTGTGAACAACGCAGGTGTCGGGCTGATCGGCCAGATTGAAACGACGACTCCCGAAGAAGTTCGCAGGATGCTCAACCTAAATCTGATGACGCTCACGGATCTGACTTACAGGGTTCTTCCTGAAATGCTTAAGGCAGGTCATGGGGCGATTCTTAACATGTCATCGCAGGCTGCGTTTCAGCCAGTCGCTTTTATGGCCGCCTACTCGGCTTCCAAGTCTTACATCCTGCACTTCAGCGAAGCAATCTGGTCGGAGGCTCGAAGTCGAGGCGTGACGGTGACCGCCATTTGTCCGGGTGTCACACGAACAGAGTTTTTCGATCTGGCAGGCGTTCCCGGATGGCTCGAAAAACATACGTCTTATCCGCCAGGAAAAGTTGTCAAGACCGCCTTGCGAGCGATGGAAAAACGACGCCAGTATGTCGTGCCCGGCTGGAAGAATTATCTGGTGACTTTGCTTGTGCGACTTACGACTCGCCGGACAGCGGTCAACGAATCCAAGCGATACTTTCGGCCGCCAAAGTAAAGGAATAACTGCGATGCCGCTTTGAATCCGTGGACGGCGCCACGCGGTCGTTCAGAATACGCGACGTTCAGCCACCGCCTGAGTTACGCACGGTCTGCGGGAAAGGGAATGACTTCTGAGATCGATGACGCATGCATGGCGATCATGACGAGCCTGTCAAATCCCAGAGCGACTCCCGAGCATTCCGGCAGCCCGGCCTGCATGGCCGCACTTAATCGGCACGCTCCAGGAAGCGAATTCAGGTCGCTGTTTGTTCGGACGGTATTCTGGTGCCCTTCCCTGCGTCGGAGTTCCTCGACATCGGTAAGTTCCTGATAACCGTTGCAAAGTTCAAGGCCATTGATGTAAAGCTCAAATCGTCGAGCAACAAAGGGCGACGTCTCTGTGGTCACTGCCAGAGCGGCCTGAGTCGCCGGATAATCGCAGAGAAACTCAGGAGCAGACGAACCCTGCGGACTGATCCTGCCAAGTTCTGGCTCAACGGCAAACGCCAGCATCGCGTTCAGAATTCCATCGCGATCCGAAGCGGCACAACTGTCTGGAAGTGGAATGTTCTGCGCGATCGCAGCGGTGAGGAGCTCGCTCGTTTCAGCCTGATGGACGTCAATTCTGAACGCCCGATGAAAGGCCTCCGCGTAGGTGATCTGCCGAAATGAGGCCTTGGGCCAGTCATCAAAAACTTCGACTCCCGAAACTTCGGCTGCAGCCTTCAGGCACGCACGCACGAGCCATTCCGTCAGCTCCATCTGTTGAAGCCACGTTGAGTCAACACCGTACCACTCAATCATCGTGAATTCAGGATTGTGGCGTTCGCCGACCTCGCCGCTGCGAAAGACACGACTGATCTGAAAGATGGAGCCCGCTCCGGCAGCCAGTAAGCGTTTCATAAATGCTTCGGGCGATGTCTGCAGGAACCAGCGTTGTCCTGACCGAACCATTTCCATCGGCTCAAGCCAGGCATCAATCACGATGTCACGTGACAGGCACGGCGTTTCAACTTCCAGATAGCCGCGCCGATGAAAGAACTCACGGGCTGCTCGAAGCATGGCAGCTCGAACATGCAGCGCTGTCAAAGAGCACGCCGGACGCCAGTCATCAGACGGATTCATCCGTTCGCAACCTTTGACGCCTGTGGCCGCGTAGACTGAGACTGAGATTCCAGGATGAATCGGACGGCCGAAGCAAGTCGCCGGATGCCTTCATGAATGCCATCAACGGACTGCACTCCGAAGCTCAGCCGCATCTCGCAGCGAGGCCTTTCTGACCAGTCCGCCGGATAGCTTAGTTCGCCGGGAACGTACATCACTTTGTCGACCTGAGTGGCTCGCTGAAACAGCGGACTGTTGAAGCCCGTTTCAATCTGAGCTGGCAATTTCATCCAGACATACATTCCGCCCGATGGATGCACCCATGAAACCCCGGGGATGCCACCAAATTCGCGTTCTGCGGCGGCCAGCATGGCATTCCGTTTCTGGCGGTAACTGTCCCGCACTGTTTCCACATGCTTCGCGTAAACGCCGTTCTTCAGGACTCGAGCCACAATATGCTGATTCAGATGCGCCGAACCAAAGTCTTCATTGCCTTTCAGGTCAGACACCGGCTTGATCAGCTCCTGCGGCAGGACACCGAAACCCACTCGAATCCCAGGCGAAAAACTTTTGGAAAATGTCTGAGCAAGAATGACAGTTTCACGAGTCGTGTCGAACGACCAGATACTGGGAGCAGCCTCCCCTTCAAAACGCAGTTCCCGATAGGCTGCATCTTCCAGCAGAAGAATGCGGCTCGCTTTTGAGAATCGCTGCACAATTTCCAGCAACGCTGGCCGACGTTCGGTTGAAACACTGATGCCGGACGGGTTTTCGAAATAACTGACGACGTAAACCAGCCGAACGCGCGGCAGTTCACCAGCCGCCTCGATCTGTTGCAGGGCTTTGGCCAGCGCGTCGGGACACATCCCGTTATTGTCGGATTTGACCGGAACAATCCTCGCCCCTGCGGCCTGAAGAACACCAATAAAGACGAAGTACGTCGGCGCTGCTATAAGACAGATGTCGCCGGGATTAAACAATGCCTGCGAGACCAGCGAAAGAAGCTGCTGGGATCCAGTCGTCATGACCAGCTGAGACAATGGAAGATCCTGAAGTCCGTCCTTACGCTGCTCCAGCTCGGCCAGATAATTACGGAACACCCGTCGCAACGGTTCGGGGCCGGACGTCGTCCCGTATTGCAGGATTTTTCGGCCGGCAGCGACATCGCCCAGAAGTTCGTTCACGGTTTCTCTGGCGGCAGTGACTGGGAGAGATTGTTCGTCGACGAGGCCGGCGGCCAATGAAATGCAGTCCGCGTTTTCGACGGCCTGCTGCATCAGGAAGCCAATGGCCTGGTCTGCCGAGCGTCGGGCATGATCACTGAATTGAATGACGGGAGACATGGTTTGCTTTTCAAGGGAAGTCGGAGGGAAACACCGTCAGGCAGTCGCCGGGCGACCGACACTCCGAAATTGCCGCGGTTCGTCATTTGCAGACAACGCCACGCAGTATACCACGTTGTCTTAACATTGAGCGGGAAATAAGTGGCGGGAATCTTTTGTGCGCAGCACCCGAGGGGCCGGTTTGGCAAAACGTTCCCGCCACTTACTCCTTCCCCACGATCCTTAACCGAAATGGCGTGGACTTAAGGTGTAGCGGAAGTCGCCAAGACTTTCGGAACCCTCGTTTTTGCAGGGAAAACCGAAACTCTTGGCGAGTTCCGCTACAAGAAAATACGTTAAGTCCACGCCCTTGATCATTAATCCTGGCCCGGATCAAACAGCAAGGGAAAGAATTGCCCGCTAAGCGGCGTCCCAGCCGGGACGACAGGGACACCGTCAAGCAGCGGTTTTTCGGAATCGCTTTTGACCCCGTCAAGGATTGTGTTCAGCACCACCGCCCGCCGCGGGTTGGGCGTGCTGTTTTCAAAAGAGCCATGAATTGTCAGCGGATGGTGAAAGACACATTGGCCTGCCTTGAGTTCGACGGGGACATGCTTCTGGAACTGCTTCCACTGCTCTTCAGACAGAGCGGCCTGAATCGCATTCATGTCGCCGGCAAGGCCGGTGATTGGTAGCAGGTTCCAGTGGTGGCTGCCGGGAACATAGTGAAGGCAGCCGTTGGCCACGGTGCTGTCGTCGAGTCCAATCCAGCAAGTCAGATGGGCCAGTGGTTTCGTGCGAGTCCAGTAGGAATAATCCTGATGCCATGCGACGATGCCTCCATGCATCGCCGGTTTACAGAACAGCTGGTCGTGCCAAAAACGCACGGCCCCGCCAAGCAGTTGGGCTGCGGGCGTGGTGAAGGCGGGGTTCCAGAGAATGTCGTGCATGCCCATCGAGATGCGCCATGCGCCCAGGGCATGGAAGAGAACTCGCGACGGGTCTTTGGATTCGTTGGAGTTGTACTCATACCAGAATTCTGAGCCTGGATGGCCGGGTTCCGCCAGCATGGCCAGTTCGGCTCGCAGCTGGTCGATCTGTCGCTGATTCAGAATCTGGGGCCCCGCGACGTAGCCGTTTTCCCGGAAGAACTGAATTTGTTCCTCGGACAACATCCATTGTTTTCGCTGCTCAGCAGTCACCTCGCACGCAAACAGGTCGCCGAGGGGGCCGTGCTTCAAAGACAGATCTTTTGCTGCGCCGCTGTGCATAACGTGCTTCCGAGTTGAAGAGACAAGCAGTTCCCTGAACAGAGAGGTTATGCATGTCGGCGTGCGCATTCAACCCGGGAACGCAAGACGCCGCATATCGAGATCGCGGACTCGTTTGCGTTGAGGTGTTCCCGGAACGAGTGCAGAATAGAGGCATAACGAGGTTGAGCACATGAAAAAACGGCCTGCCGGCGAGACCGCCAGCAGACCGTTCAGTGAAATCAGATGAAATTTCGAACGATTAGAACTCTCCGAGGACTTCGCCACCTTGCAGCGTGATCAGTCCAACCAGGGTTAACCCGGACATGTTCTCGCTCAGGAAACGAACGGAACCGTCGGCCAGCAGTGCTTGAACACCACCCGTGTGGAACGAATACATTTCGCTGTCATTACTGCAATTCATGCTGCACGTACCAAGAATCGTGGGCACACCGCTGCTGCTTGTGGTGTTGTTGAGACCAGCGGTATTTGAGCCATCGACGCTGAATCCACTGTTGATATCTGCCCATCCCCAGCCGTCTGCAACGAAAGGCGTTCCTGCGACAACTCCGGTTTTAGGATTGCTTGCCGGTCTTCTGCCGATGTAGAGTTGTGGGCGGCCTGAATCCTCAGCAATCAGCATCGTATTCGAAGTACCGTCGGTGATATCGCGAATTCTTGAACCACCTGGGCCGCGACCAAGTCCGCCCAATGCATCTCGCGTGTTAATCGATGCACCCCCGCTTGCCACGATGAAAGCGTTGCGAACGGCATTGACCGAACCGTAATCGGAATATCCCCACAATGGCTGCCCCGTGCGCGAGGCATTTGTAACTGCATCATACAAGGGTTGAGTTGGCAGATTGCGAGTACCTGGGGTCGATGGGCAAACGAATGCTGGCAGCTGAGTGGTGGTAATTGGGTCGTTGGAAACGTTGTACCAGTTCGTGTTAAAATTGTATCCGGCATACATGTTACCCTGCTCGATGAACGGCAGGACCAGAACGTTCCAAGTCTGCTGAAATACCACTGGATACGGCGGAGTCGTTGTTGGCCCAAGATTTATTCGACTGGGCGGGAACATAGTGAAAGTTGACTCATAGTTGTGCAAAGCCAAGCCGAGCTGCTTCAGGTTGTTCTTACACTGCGTTCGGCGAGCAGCTTCTCGAGCCTGCTGAACCGCTGGCAGCAACAATGCGATCAGGATCGCGATGATGGCAATCACGACCAACAATTCGATCAGCGTGAAACCTCTGGACGACTTCTTAATGTCCGTTCTTAACATTCTGTTTTTCCTTTAGTAGCGATACGTTATCAAGAGAAAAGTAAGGGGCTTTGATCAGTTCAACAGGGAGGTGCTGCTTGCAACTTTCTGTGCAGCACACAATCTTGTATTCGGGCTGAGGCGAGAATCAGCGAGTCTTAAGATCCAGTACCGGAGCCTCAGACATGCCCGGTTCAATATTAATTTCCAGTCCGGAGGTGTCTTTATTCTGGTAGCGGCGAGGCAGCTTTTCCGGTCCAGGTTCAGGGTCGCTGGCGCCGGGATTGATCACGTCCGCCCATGAGACCGTGACCTTGTATTTCCCGGACGGAGCTCCATCGGCAGTGGAATGTGTTGTGAGAATGAAAAGGCCTTTTTCGTCGGCTATGCCATGTGGAGTTACCACCCCAAGCTTCGAATCCTCGGAAGGATGCAAAGTGATCATGGCTCCTTTTGCGGGTTTACCGTTGACATTCACTATTCCCGAGACCGGATAAAGTTCAACCTGGGGCAGGTCGTCCGGGGGTTTGCCACATCCAAATATGAAGACAAACGTCAGCAGAGCAGGCAAAAAGTTCAGGGTCTTCACAAACAGTGTCCCACAGAAGTGGTTGATCCAAAGGAAGCCGTCGTTAAATGTTAAGGCCGATGGCTGAGGAAGACTGTCGTCCTGAATTGTTAACTTTTGATTAACAGTGGGAAGTTTTTTTTGCTGCTGCGCGAAATCGTCTTTCCGCGGAATGGTGTCATGCGACGCAAAGCAGGATTCAAGACCAGTGCGTTTCGTCGAATCGCCTGAATTGTTAATGTGTGCCGAGAGTGTCGCCTGGGAAGGTTGTGTCGTTGCTGATGAATTCTGGAGGTTGCGAATGTTTAACTCGAGTCGTCGGGAGTTCTTGTTAACGTCTGCTGCATTGGCAGTGGGTTCTGTCTCTGTCCGGTCTGCTCAAGCCGATGAAGCCGCGGCGCAGCGATGGGAGGATGTTCGCGACTGGGGTGTGGAAGGCCGGGGCTTCAACGATACAGAAGCCTATTTTGATCGCCTGCCGGAGCGAGCGAAGGGAGTTGTTCGAGATGACGTGTGGGGACTCAGTCGGCATTCGGCCGGCATGATGGTTCGATTTCGAACTGATGCCAGTGAGATCCATGTGGACTATGGTGTCACGTCTTCCAATCTCGCGATGCCTCACATGCCGGCAACCGGTGTTAGCGGACTCGATCTGTATGCTGCTGCTACCGACGGGTCGTGGAAGTGGGTGGCGGTTGTCGCGCCGACGACGCCGCAGACGAAAAAGAGTGTCGTCAGCGGTCTGCTGCCAGGTGAGCGTGACTATGCATTCTATCTGCCGCTATACAACGGAACGGAGTTTCTGAAGATCGGAGTCCCGGTGTCGGCCTCTTTCAGTGGCATTGCACCGCGTGCTGAAAAACCGATTGTGTTCTATGGAACCTCGATCACTCACGGTGCCTGCGCATCCAGACCCGGCATGCCACATCCGTCAATTCTTGGACGGCGTCTGAATGTTCCGGTGATCAACCTCGGATTTTCTGGCAACGGAAGAATGGAGAAAGAGGTCGGACAGTTTCTGGTGGAGCTGAATCCGGCGGTGTACGTGATTGACTGTCTTCCCAATATGTCGGCGGATGAAGTGACAGCGAAGACCGTGCCATTGGTGAATCAATTGCGGGCTGCGCATCCACAAACGCCGATCGTGCTCGTTGAAGACCGAAGCTACTCCGGGGCGTGGTTGGTTGTGTCGCAGAAACAGCGAAATGAATCGAGCCGTATCGCATTGAAAGCGGAATACCAAAAGCTGCAGGATGTCGGCACAAGTGGGCTGTCGTATATCGATGGCGAATCGCTGCTGGGAAACGATCGTGACGATACAACCGATGGCTCACATCCATCGGATCTGGGATTTCAGCGTCATGCAGACGCCTTTGAACCTATTCTGCGAAAACTCCTCAAGCCTTCATCAGGTGCCTGAGGAGACCGCCCTTTTCCACGACTTGAAGCAGCGACGGACCTATTCGTCGTCGGCCACTTTTTTGCTCTTCTTTTTGGCCGCCTTTTTCGGTGCTGCTTTTTTGGCCGCCTTCTTTCCAAACGCTCCTTTTTTGCCGGGCTTTCCCCCGCCTTTACTGACCTTATCGGCAATCCATTGAACTGCCTGATCCATAGAAATGGTGGTAATGTCAGTGTCTTTGGGAATGGTCGCATTCGTGGTGGAATGCTTAATGTACGGGCCAAACTTGCCTTCGAAAATCTGGATGGGTGCTCCGTCCTCCGGATGGTTGCCTAGTTCTCGCAGAGGAGTCGGGGCGGCTCTCTTCTTCGTATTGCGCAGCATTTCTACAGCCGCGTCCATCGTGATATTTAAAACGTTGAATGTTTCACCATTGAAGTCGTAGGTATGCGCCTTTTTGTCAAAGCTGCCGAAGACCTTGTCATGAGTGACGTAGGGTCCGAAGCGGCCGATGCCGGCATTCACAACTTTCTCTGTCAGCGGATGTTTACCGATGCGGCGTGGCAGCGCGAGCAACGCGATGGCTGTTTCAAGATCAATGGCTGAAGTGTCAAAGCAGTTTGGAATACTGCAGCGCTTTGGCTTCGGAGCTTCTTCTGTGACTTCACCGAGCTGCAGATATGGACCGAAGGGGCCTCGCATCTGATAAATTGCCAGACCCTCTTCCGGGTGCATTCCGATCGCTTGCGGCCCACGCTGCTTTTCTTCGATTAGTCGGTCGGCCACGGCATTCGTAATTTCGCCGGGAGCGATGTTGTCCGGAATGGACGCCGTCAGCTTTTCGTCGCCCTGAGTCTTTTCAAAATACGGGCCATAGCGACCCACACGAACGGCAGCATCAAGGCCATCGATCGTCAGCGTGCATGCTTCACGAGGATCGATGTCACCCTCCTTAAGCTTTACCTGTTCGTCCAGCCCATCCTTGCCGGTGTAAAACTTGCGAAGGTATGGCAGTCGGTCGGCATTGCCTGCCGCGATGTCATCGAGAGTTTGTTCCATGCCAGCTGTGAATCCAAGATCCACAAGGTTTGGGAAGTGGCTCTCAAGAAGCTTTGTCACCGCCATAGCGGTGAACGTAGGTACCAGCTGGTTCCCGTTCTTTCGAACGTAACCGCGATCCTGAATTGTGCTGAGAATGCTGGCATAGGTACTCGGTCGACCAATACCTTCAGATTCCAGAGACTTCACCAGGGTTGCTTCTGTGAAGCGCGCCGGCGGTTTGGTTTCGTGGGCGATGGCCTCCACCTTGTCGCAGGCCACTAAATCCTTTTCGGACATAGGCGGCAACGGGGAATCCTGATCTTCAATCGCCGCATCCGGATCGTCTGAGCCTTCGACATAGGCGCGGAAGAAGCCAGCGAACTCGACCGTTCGGCCACTGGCGCGGAACTCGGCGTCATCCACCGTGATCGTCACGGTGTCAAATCGCAGTTGAGCGTCAGCCATCTGAGTCGCCATCGTTCGCTTCCAGATCATCTGGTAAAGCTTGAATTCACCACCGGAAAGGCCAATTTCGTCGGCTGTTTTCATCTCGGTACCGGCCGGGCGAATGGCTTCGTGAGCCTCCTGTGCGCCTTTAGCCTTAGTTGTGAACTGGCGCGGTGACGGGCTGAGATAGTCTTTACCGTAGAGGTCATCGACTTTTCCGCGAGCCGCGGTAATGGCCTCGCCGCTCAGACTGACGCTGTCTGTTCGCATATAGGTGATATGACCATCTTCGTAAAGACGCTGAGCCGTCTGCATGGTCTGCCGGGCAGTCATCCCCAGCTTGCGGTTTGCTTCCTGTTGAAGTGTACTTGTCGTGAACGGCGGATAAGGCCTTCGGACCTGCTGCTTTTGCTCAATGCTGGAAACAGTCCACGGCCGCGTGCGGATTTTTTCCTGCAGCGCTTTGGCTTCGGCCTCCTGCAGCAGCATTACCTCCGACCCGTCCTTCAGGCGGCCTGTGTGCTCATCAAAATCGCGGCCCGCAGCGATGCGCTGGCCGCGCAGAGTCTGCAGTACGGCCTCAAACGATCCGCCTGCTTTCGCTTTCAGAGCCGCCTTCAGGTCCCAGAAGGTCCCGCTGCGAAACTTCATCCGCTCAATTTCACGAGACACCAGAAGTCGAACGGCCACGCTTTGGACGCGCCCCGCCGAAAGACCGCGGGCAATTTTTTTCCAGAGCAGCGGGCTGAGAGTGTATCCATAAAGGCGATCCACGACTCGGCGTGTTTCCTGAGCCTGTACGAGATTCTCATCCAGCTGGCGCGTGTTACGAATAGCCTCGAGAATTGCGGGCTTTGTGATTTCCGAGAATGTCATCCGGCTGACAGGGACGGACGGCTTGAGGACCTGCACCAGATGCCAGCCAATACTTTCGCCTTCTCGGTCTTCGTCGGTCGCCAGAATAAGTTCAGAAACGTTTTTGAGCGAATCCTTCAGTTCTGTCACCAGCTTCTTTTTTTCTGCTGAAACAATATAGAGCGGATCAAAATCGTTCTCGACGTTCACGCCCAGCGTCGACCACGCCTCTTTCTTCACGGCAGCAGGAATCTCTGATGCGCTGGAAGGAAGGTCGCGAATATGACCCATGCTGGCTCGGACGATGTAATCGTCACCAAGAAAACCGGCGATTTTTTTGGCCTTGGCAGGTGATTCGACAATCACGAGGGCCTTTTTCTGTGATGCCATGAACGACTAACTTTTGATTTTAGACTGGATTGGAACGACGGAAGTCAAAAGGCACTGCAGCCCGTTTGAGTGAGCAAAACACGGAATTTGGCTCATTTGCCGATTTGACCGTACAAATTTGACAGGCTGTTCGCCCGCAGGAAACGGCGGCCGAAACTCAGAAAGGTGCACGGAACGTGACAGTCTCGGCTCCAGAAGTCAAGAAACACGACGGTACTCGATTGAAGAAGTCTTCTAATCAACATTCTCGAAACATCCACTCGAACTAGTCTTCGCAGTCCCACGAGGACCCTGGCGGAATGCGGAAATTCCCTCAGGAATTGACGAGACCCGGAAACCGGGGATGCCCTGTTCGTCAGTCCTGCCCTGCCCCGAGATCGGTTGTTGCTCGACCGCTGGCATCGGACACCACGTAAAAAGATGGCGTTGTTTTCCGGACTGGCCCTAAAGTCAAACCCCAGTTGACCTTGTCTGACATCAGGTGACAGCTAGAATCCGCGACTCCGCCGAGAACGCTGGACGGTTCTTCATGATCCCGGAACCGCGCCAATTTTCATCAGACCTGCTGACGGCGGCCATTGCTGTCTCGCGTAATGGGATAAATCATCCTTCGGACCTGTGTCAAGTGACCGGGGCGAAGGTCAGTTTAAGAAACCTCCAAACGGCACGAGCGTTCCGACATGAGTTCTCCATTTAGTTTCTTTCGTCGCAATCAGCATGTCACCATGGTCGGTGTCGTGATCCTCTCGATGATCGCCTTCACGATTGGGGACATGTTTTCCGGTCAGGGCCAGCATTATGTGCTGCTTGGCCTGATGATGGGCGGAATCATTTTTGGTTTTGCCGGTGTTGGTCGAGGCCGCTGGGTCCAGTATGGAATCGCCGGTGCCGTATTGGGCGCGGTCTGCGGCTGGGTTCTGCCCGCCTGGATCAGTCCGGCCAATCCTTTTGTCAGAACATCGACGCTTGGGGCTTTCGACGAAAAACGAATCAGCGATTTAATGCTGCGTCGAAGTATCTCCAACGTATTTATGCAGCAGGCCTTTGAAAAGACGATCGGTCCCGGGATGGGACGTTTTGCGCCTCAGTTTGAATTCTATCCGGGCAACGTCGAGGACGATCTGACCTTCGGAGAACTCATGCGGGCGGAGGCGGATGAACTGAACATTGTCGTCACAGACAGTATGGTTTCAGATTACATCAACAAGCGGACTCAGGATAAGCTGACGGCCGCGAACTTTGCAGAGATTCGGACCAATCTGAACCTTCGCGGCACCGTTGTGACCGAAGAAGAGCTGTTTGACAGCTTCCGTGGCGAAATCAAAGCCGTCATGGCCTATCAGCACCTGAATCCGCACTTTGCCAGTATTCCTCAGGGCCCGGAAGTCTTCTACGAACTGTTCAAGCGAACAAAGGTCAGTCAGCGACTGAACACAGTTCGACTGGATGTCGACGCCTTTGTCAGCGAAGTCGCTGAACCTTCGGATGCCGAAGTTGCGCATTTGTTTGCCGAGAATCGCCTGAAGTTCCCGGCGATGGATGAGCCCGGGTCTCCGGGATTCCGACAGCCGCCGAAAACCAAGCTTGCCTTCCTCGAACTGGGATACAAGGCCGTCGAGAAAAACATTGCTGCACCAACCGACGCGGAAGTTGAAGCGTATTACAACGAGAATAAGGACAGGATGTACCGGAAGCCTGTTGAGACCAAGCCGGAGACAGGCGAGACTCCGACGGGTGAACCAACCGAAGGTGCCAGCACTCCTCAGGCTCCGGAAGGTTCAGCACCACCAGAGGAACCCAAGCCAGAGGAACCCAAGCCAGAGGAACCCAAGCCAGAGGAACCAAAGGCGGAAGCCCCTTCGGATCAGTGTCTGCCTTTTGCTGACGAAGAGAAACCTGCCACTGAAGCACCTGCCACTGAAGCACCTGCCACTGAAGCACCTGCCACTGAAGCACCTGCCACTGAAGCACCTGCGGCTCCCGCCGTCGAAACGCCTGTAACGGAAGCTCCAAAAGAAGAACCGCCAGCTGCTGAATCCAAGCTCGAACCGGCAGCTGAGGAGGCGGCTGCCTCTGCTGCTCCAGCGGTGGGTTCTGTGAATGACAGCACAAAGCCTGAATTCGAGATTCCAAAAATCGAATACCAGCCGCTCGATGATGATCTTAAGGGTGAGATTCGTGACCGCTTGTTGGACGAGAAAGTTCGCGCGACTCTGCAGGAGAAGATGGCCAGTGTCATGCTGGACCTGAAGGCTCTCGAAAAGGACCGTGCGAAAGCTCGAAAGGCGATTGTCGATGCAGACCGAAGCATCTCCGACGAAGCGCTTTATGAAAAGATGCGAGATTATGCAAAGACAATGAACGAAGGCATGAAGGCAATCGGAGAAAAGCACGGTTGCACCTTTGTTGAGATTCCTTTGGTGACATTCCAGGACCTGAACGAAGGTGAGACGTATCCGATCGGTGCGGCGACCGATCCGTCCGCCAATCCTTTCATGCAGGCTGGTTCCAATGTGGCTCAGCAGGTCTTTGGTTCGTTCCCAAATCGAATTTCGGACGACACAAACCTGTTCGTGCGAAAGCAGTCCGTAAAGAATGCATTTGATCTGGATGGCGGAGAAGTCCACTTTGCGTGGTGGATTGTGGAATTCTCTGCGACGCATGTTCCGAAGCTGGAAGATCCTGGAATTCGTGACCAGGTTGTTCTGGCGTGGAAGCGTACAAAGGCCAGAGAACTCGCGAAGAAGCGGGCTGAGGAACTGGCGAAGGTCGTTCGAGACGGCCTTGCCCTTCCGGAATCTGAGCGAAAAGACATGGCAACCAGTGTTGAAGGTCAGACTGTTCTCGGAAAGCCCGAATCGGCAGCATTGGCGGTTCGCCAGACTCAGCCATTTTCGTGGATGGAACAGGCCGTCACACCTCAGATGAATTTCATGCAGCAGCGTCCGACTCTGCGACGGTCAGAAGTGCGTTTCAATGATGAAGCCGGTGGCAGCATTCGATACGCTGGTGACCGCTTCATGCGAACCGCGCTTGAAGAGATTGCGAGCGAAGCCGTCGGCGTCGTTGCAACAGACGATCTGATGAGCTTTTACGTGGTTCAGCCGGTTGAGCGTTCTGCAGACGACGAAATCCTTCGCCAGCAGTTCCTGACCGAAGGGAAGCAGTCCGGGTTTGCTGATGGTCCAGTTGCACAGATGCTGAACACGGAAGTCAGCAACGCAGCCTCGATTGCCTGGGAACGAGGGATCTGGGCCAAGTATGGCGTTGATCGCGATACGCTGCCGGAAGAATAATGTTCTGCAGCCGACGACGATGCCTTTGCATCTAAAACTAAAAGCCAGCGGGGAGAGCCCTTCCCTGCTGGCTTTTCTTTTTTCGTCGCAGCTGGATTGCAGCGAGAGTTCTGTCAGGCCTGTCGTGATTGAGTCAGGCTTTGAACTGCGTTTTCCAGAAGTTGATCATCAGCCGGCAGGACGCTGCGCATATCAATCAGGACTTAACTGATGTTGAATACGCCGCAAAACGGCGAGCGTTCCGGTTCGCAGCAGTTTTGCAATCTGCTGTTCGGGCAGAGTGATGTGCGAGAGACAAATCGCAATGTGGGAAGCGAAAGACCCGGCAGCGAACCACCGCCGACCGCCGCCTGCTGCTGTTGCACAGTGAGCATAGAGCCTTTTCCTTCGCCGAACTATCCTGTTTAGGCGTGGGGCAGCATTTTTCACAACTCGCGCCGGGAGGCTCACAGCAACATAAGTCAAGCCATCCGTGATGGCTGAGAAATTGCCGGTACCGGATCCTGGATGACGAAAACGAGTTGTGAAATGCAGCCCGTGAAGATTCAGAACAGCTGATTTGCCGGTCGAAACTATTGCGCCACAGTCGAGATTGGTGAGTTCCCGACGGTGTGGATTTCCTGTAGAACGCCGTCCCACAGGCGGATTCGCAGTTCAATCGCGGCGCGTGCTTTGGCCATCGCCTGTTTGGTAGTCTGGTCTGAATCACAGAGAATATTCACCATGCGGTGAGTCAACGGACCGTGATGGTCGCCATCCAGCTCAATGTGCCGTTGAATATAATAAGCGAGCCGCGGAACCTTCATGTCGGACGCCGAGAAGGATTTCAAAAGGCGGGCAAACATGTCCGGGATAATGTCTTCACGGCCAAAACAGAAGACCGCAGCGACTTCAGCGGCAGTGCTTTCTTTGGCAACTCGATAATTGAACTCCACAAAATCGCGAACGGATTCAGGCGCACCCACGTCCTGAAGTGCGTCCAGCACAGGTGCCCCGGCCCGCAGCTTTTGCACAAACTGCTGAATCTGGTCGGTGGAAGCGCCAATGTCGCTCATGGCCTGCAGATACATTTCAAAGTGGCTGCAGTATCCCTGACGTCCGTCTTCGTCTGTTTCTTCCCCCAGCACGATCTCGTTGACAAATCTGGCCAGGTCTGAGTTGGCCGGCGGCAGCCATGGGACAGTGTTGCAGCAAAGGTCATGCTGAAGTCGCTTCAGCAGCCACATAAAATCCATGACCGCGAACACATGGTGCTGCATGAAGACCTTTAGCCAATTTACTGTCGAGATTTGATCGTAAATCGAATGCTGCAGAAGTTGCGTGCGAAGGTCGAGAGTGGCTCCAAGGATCCGGGACGACGGCGAATCAGCGGATGCTGGATTTTCAGAGATTGTCACCGAGCGGTCCTTTTACTGTGAAGGAAAACGTCTTTCAGGATCAGGCCAAATGGAAGCCACCAGATGATTCTGTGAAACAACCATGTGCCTCGTTGTCTGTCGGATGCCGACACTCGGTCGAATACGGTTAAGCGAAGCGATTCTTTTTCCATTTCGGGCCACCATCAGGCCGTGCGGTCAGCCGCAGCAACCGCCATCAGCCAGGATAAGTCGGAATGCTCGGCTCAGGCCAGCTCGTGCTTGAGGCAGCTGATCAGATCGGGCTGCTCAAACTGAAATCCGTGCTGCTGCAGTTGCTGCGGAATCACGCGCGTGCTGGCCAGCAGCAGGTCATTTGCCATTTCGCCCAGAACGAGAGTGGCCATAAATCCGGGCAATGGAAACACTGTCGGCCGATGCAAAACACTGCCGACTGCTTTCGTGAAATCGTAATTTGTCAAAGGATTCGGACTCACGGCATTTACGGGGCCTTTGACAGACTCCGTCTCAATACAAAACTGGATAATTCGTACCAGGTCATTCAGACCGATCCAGCTCCAGTACTGTTTGCCCGAACCGACGATTCCGCCCACGCCGAGTTTGAATGGCAGCAGCATCTTCGCGAGGGCCCCGCCTTTCGGGCTGAGAACAACGCCGATCCGAACACAGACGACTCGCATGCCCAGATCGGCTGCCGCCATGGCTTCGTGTTCCCACGCTTTGCAAACATCCGCAAGGTAACCCGTCCCCGGGGTAGACGATTCCGTCAGAGTCTCATCGCCGCGATCGCCATAAAGGCCGATAGCCGATGCACAAACCAGAGTCCTCGGGCGTTTTTCAACTGCTGCCAGTGACTTTACAAGGTTCCTTGTTCCTTCAACGCGACTGCTGCGGATCCGCTCCTTTACAGCAGCCGTCCAGCGACTGCCAGCGATATTTTCACCAGCAAGATGAACGACCGTGTCGACATCTGACAGGCTTTGAGGATTTAAAACTCCTTTGGCTGGGTCCCACTGAATGGAGTCCGGAATGCCGGACTTGCGCGACAGGGCCCTCACGCTGTGGCCCGCCTTTTTCAAGGCCGAGGCCAATTCGGTGCCCACCAATCCAGTGGCACCGGAAATCGCTGTTTTCGTCAAGACTGCAGATGACATTGCTTGCTCCTCAAAAAAAAATCTTGGCCAGCATCCGCCAGAATGCCGCCGCGCCAGTCCTGTTGATGAGACCGTAAAGCCCTGAGTGACCGTGGTTTTAGACAGTTTTGAAGCACCAGCGAGTCGGTTGCTACCACCACACCAATCACCGCAGCTTCGAGACTAGATGAGGAAGTTTGTTTACTGCTCGAAAACACTTCCCAGGATTAAATCACAGTCGCGACGCCCGAAGTGAGCGAACTTGCCATAGTTTTTTTGGAGCATTTTCGGCAAGGTTTAATTTCCTCGCCAAACACTTTACGCCGCCAGCGGCCCTTGACCGCCGTTCGCAGCGAACCCGTGTTTCGCGGCCAACTTGAGCGGTGAGACGCATTGAGTAACGCACAGCCAAGCACAGCCACGATGACTGCCATAAAAAACCTGGAAGTCACTGCAGTTATAGACAAGACCGGAGCGAATTCAAATGGCTTCCGTACGCTTCAGAGTGGAATCGTCCACTCGGCTGACAATCAGGGAAACATTGTGGCCGCCAAATCCGAAACTGTTGTTGATGCAGTATTTAACGGATTTTTGGATCGATTTGTTGGGGATGTAGTTTAGATCGCAGGCAGGATCTGGGGTCGTGTAATTGATTGTCGGCGGCAAAATGCCTGTGTTCATGGCCAGAACACAGGCCGACATTTCGATGGCACACGCGGCGCCGATCATATGGCCCAGCATGCCCTTGGTTGAGCTGACGTGGAGTTTGTAAGCGTCGTCGCCGAAGACGGATTTCAACGCGACTGTCTCCATTGCGTCGTTGTAAACGGTGCTGGTTCCATGCGCATTGATATACGTGTTCGTCGCAATATCGGCGGCATTCAGGCCAGCCTTGTGCAGGGCGGCGTTGATTGCCTTCACGGCCTGCCGTCCTTCAGGATCGGGCTGCACAAGATGGTAGGAATCGCTGGTGGATCGGCCGGACAAGACCTCCGCCCAGGCTTTGCCACCGCGCTTTCTCAGGTGTTCTTCCGTTTCAAAAATCAGGACGGACGCGCCTTCGGCCATGATAAAGCCGCCGCGATCTGCGTCGAAGGGACGCATGGATTCTTTGGGGCGATCATTCATCGACTTGTTCATCGCCTTCATGTTGACGAAGGATGAAATTCCAAGCCGCGTGAGAGACGCCTCTGTGCCGCCGGTGATCACAACATCCGCATCGCCTCGTCGCAGGTATTCCATGGCATCAATCATGGAATGGCCTGACGAAGAGCAGGCGCTGCTGGTCGTGTAACAGGTCCCGCGAGCTCCAAAGGCAAGGCTGATGTTGCCAGGAGGGGCGTTGGGCATCAGCATCGGAATTGTGAACGGGCTGACGCGTGATGGTCCCTTTGTCAGCATTCGTTCCATCTGAAACTCGTAAGTTTCAAGCCCGGCGAGCCCAGCGCCGATGATGACGGCCGTGTTTTCGCCGAGATCACTGGTGGGGAGTCCGGCGTCTTCCAGAGCTTCGTGAGCCGCATGGACGGCAAACTGACTGGCCCGGTCCATCTTTCGCATCGACACGAGATCATTGACGTTAATGCGATCGTCATTGAGATCTCGCACTTCGCCGCCGATGTTGACTTCGAGGTCTTTTGTGCCGTGCAGAGTCAGTCGATCGATACCGCACTGGCCGTTGACAAGATTGTTCCAGAATGTCTGTCGGTTACTTCCGAGGCAACTAACGACGCCAATTCCTGAGATGAAGATTCTCTGCATGCGGATAATCCGAAATCCAGTTTTTCCAATGCGACAGTTATTGTCCCGACTGATTGCCACGCCGGCGGTTCAGATGTTCATCCGGGCTGTCTGCACGCACTCCGCGCGTGTGCGCGTACTACAGCAAACGCTCGCCGGACTTCAACCCCACGGAATCAGTCCCGTCGAGATTACCGCTGAAATGATCAGGTTTCCGGCAAAAAACAGGTCTAAAGTACGGCTGGTGGAGCATCCTTCGGCCGTTTCCATCTGGAACAAACGGTGTCTGCCGCCATTTGAAGACGACTTGCGAGCGACCGGGATGGCGTTTTCAAGTTCGCCCAGAAATCAAACTCAGGCATTTTCCCCGATCCGCATGCGGCCCAAGTCTCAATTCAACTGAGGCTGGCGGCGTGTATTGCCAGTTTCCCTGAACACAGAGGACTCGGCTGCAAGCGGCAGTGTTTTCCGACCACAGCCAAACTTTCATACACTTGGGTGCTTTCACCACACCCTGCAGACGAATTGCGATCCTCCTTCTTTATGGTTACGGCTGGCAAGTGCCTTCGTGCAGGTTCTGGCTGGCAAAGAAAGTTCGAGCGATTATTTCAACGCGTTGACTTGCCGTCTTCAGGGCTGCCATCAGTGCTTCTGCGGCTACATCTGAGAGACCTTCGACTGTCGGCACTCCTTGTGATTCTGGGGATGGTGTTCCTGCCAGGGTGCACCCGTGTCTGATTGGTCAAAGCTTCCGAATACAGAGAGCGAATCAACAGGGGCCGGGCTATTGTCTGTTGGGTATGTCGTTGGCAATGGTGAATCTTCGCAAGACGTGTTTCTCCCGTTCCCGCGGCCAATCGCTTGTTCCTGATCTCCGATTTTTGCCGTGAGTGCCTTTGTTGTCGGGGTCAATGCTGTTCGACGCGGCCTGACGGTGACATTTGTAGGACCCTATCCAGGATGACACTCGACCTGGGGGGGATTCCACGATAGAAGAGCGTCGCCCCGATCCGGCGAGGATGGATTTAGTAACTGCGGACTGTTCTGCTCGCGGAGCGAGCTCAGCACCTACCCCCGAGATTCAGGGTAGTGAAAAGCATTTTTGAAATCCTTCCGCCGTGGAACGGCGGCCGCATTACTCAGAACACTACACCGGGACCAGGCACCGACTCGCTATCACTGGCCGCTGGACGGTTTAATTGATTTGGCGTTGCCGCCCGAGGTTGTGCTCGACTCACTCTGCTTCAACCTGTTAGTGCCGGGTGGAACCGACGGGTTAACGGCCTCAACTGGTCCGCCCCCTCCGCCCCCTCCGCCACATCCGCAGAAGAACAGCGTCAGAAGAATCAAAAAGACAGGTCTACTCACGAATCGACTCCTTGAGCACAAACGTTTACAAACTAGAATTCACCATTGATCCAGTGATTCGACATTGCAGAAATGGCCCAGAACGTGTTCGCATCAATGTTTTCCGAGATGAACCGCACCGATCCGTCAGCCAGCACAAACTGATAGCCGCCTGTGTGAAAACTGCTGAACGCATACGGCCCGGTATTCCGATCCGTCTTCGCCGGATTGTGCGGTTCGCCCTGCAGTTGATTCCAGTAAGTCGGCAGGAAATTGATTCCCATCCAGGCATAGTTCATGTCTTTGCCAGCAGTTGATTCACCCATCATGAGGGTATTGCTGGTTCCACGCGTGAGATCACGAAAGGCCACTTTGACTCGAGATCCATGGAACATGCCGCGCCAGTCGTAAGTGTCCGGGATGTCAACAATTGAATCGCCGTTCAGATCCATTTGAACGTCGCAACGTCCACCGCCAAGAAAACCACCGACGCCGACATAGTTGGTTCCTTTCAGGACATCGTCGTCTGGGGTATCATCGCCGAAAGACGCAAACGCGCTCGTACACTGAACAACGCGGTGCCACAAGACAAAATCTTGCCCTGATTGAGGATCAGACGGACATTCAAACATCGGCATTCGGGTCTGCGCCAGCGTCCATGTTGCGGTGTCATCGAACCATGGAGCTCCAGGTGTTTTGTAGGAACCCACGGCGGCAGGATTCAGATAATGGTCGTCAACACCTTTGGTTGTCCCCATCTTTTCATATAGATTGGCTTGTTCCATCTGGGCCAGAATCTGAGGTAAGAGTCCGATGTCAGGAGAATTCGTGTAGTCCGGATACCCCGGCGGTGACGGGTCTAATCCGTCGTTTCCCAGTTCCGTCGACCATTCCATAATGTTGGCTGCCGGAAACCGATTATAGACATCATGGAAGTTGTGTAACGCCAGCCCCAGTTGCTTGAGGTTGTTTTTGCACTGCGTACGACGAGCCGCTTCTCGGGCCTGCTGCACGGCTGGCAGCAGCAGAGCAATCAAGAGCCCAATAATGGCGATGACCACGAGCAGTTCGATGAGCGTGAATGCTCGTCGGTCCGCGCGTTTGGAAAAAGTCACAGGTCGTTTCATCATGAGATTCTCTCCCGCTCTAACCGCATCCGTTCGATTCTCAGTCGATCGAATACAAAACCACATTTTTCTTCGTCACAGAGTCAGCGATTGTTGACCAACGATTGAAACTCACTGACCTCACGCAGCGGCTTCAGATCGAGTTCGCCCAGCAGAAACACCGTATCCGCGAATCCATTCTGAATAGCAACATTCAGTACACCGATGGCCCGGCCGCGAAGTTTTTTTCTGTCCGTCTCGTTTGTAGTGGCAGAGGATCCCTGAGCCAGAGCCCTCGCGATCTCAACCAGCATTTCGTTGTCGCGATTCGGCTGAGCAAGGTATTTTTCTGCGATCACCAGCGCCTTGTCAGAATTTCCCGACCGCGCCAGGACCAGCATCAGGTCGAGTTGCCGGCGGTCGTTGTCGAGTTCGTTGTCGGCCAGCATCTGCCGAATGCTGAGGCATTTTTGCAGAGGTGCCTCTGAGTCCCCCTGATTCAATTCCTTCCGCCATTGAGAGAGACGATAAAACGCGACAGAGACCGTACGACGGAAGGCGACTCCAGCGGGGTCGTCGGCCAGTAAATCGTTCAGATGGGTTGCTGCCAGTTCGAGAACTGCGAGAGCTTCCTCACCTCGGCTGGTGAAACCCAGAAACTCGGCCCACAGTCCGGACTGACCCACAAAATCATGCCGAAGCCTCGGGTTCTGAGGATCGTCCTGCAGTCGGGCCGCACTGGCATCGAACGATGCTTTCAGCAGCAGTTCGGCTTCAGGAAAGCGTCCCGCGCGAAACAGCGCAGCGGCTGTCCCCAGCTTCTTGTAGTTGAGGTCTTCCACGAGATAGTCGCGTTCTGCCGCTCTGTCTTCAGGAGACGATGCGGCTGCCTCTGGATCCTGATCGAAGTCGATGATGGCCTGCTCCCGCAATGTCATCGCAAGATCGAGATGCCGCAGAGCCTTTTCAGGATCGCCCAGGCGATAAAATGTTGCTCCCAGCTCCATATGTGTATCAGCCAAAAGAGTTCTCGCGACATATACAGGAAGACGTCCCTGACCATCATCAGCGGCTTTCGGAGGATCGACAATTTCCTGAGCAATCTCAAGTGCTCTCTGATGCTCCTTCAGGCTGGCCTGCAGATCGCGACGAAGATCTCGCTTGAGATTACCAATCTTCGACATCAGAAGAACCAGGTTATTTCGAGACGCATCGCTGCCCTGCTTCAGAATCACTCGGCGTTCGAAGATCTCACGCAGTTCTTCGAGGATCACTTCTGCTTCGTCTGTTTTCTGCCGATCGATCAGGGATTCCACAAGTCCCATTTTGACCGCAGCGTAGGTTGGTTCGGCCTGTCCGGTCTTCGGAAGTTCGTCGACAACCTGCAGCATAATGTCGTTGAAACTGCCAAGCAGCCTGTCTCGAGCCGGTTTAATTCGAGGGGTTTCGTCGACATTAAAATCGAGCAACTCCGTATACATCGTCTGCACAAAGTCCTGCAGGCGCTCGGTACGTTGAGTCAGTTCGGCATTCTTTGATCCAAGGGTGATCGCTGACCATGTTGATATTCCAGCAACGGCGATCAGCGCCGAGGCAGCCAGCGATGAGAGTGAGGCGATCACCGGATTTCGTTTGCACCAGCGCCAGAGGCGTTCTGCCTGTCCGACGGGTCTGGCCAGAATTGGCTCCCCGCGAAGGAATCGACCCAGATCCTCTGCCATTGCCGCACAGGATTCGTATCGCTTTGCGACATCTTTTTCCATCGCTTTAAGACAGATTGTTTCCAGATCCACGGATAGGCCCGGCTGCAGTTCTCGCGGAGCAACCGGGTCCTTCTGAAGAACCTGCATCACAGTGTCAATGGCTCTCGCGCCTTTGAACGGAGGACGCCCGGTGAGAATTTCATACAGAATCGCCCCGAGCGAATACTGATCCGTGGCCGGTGTCAGCAAGTGGACGTCGCCTCGCGCCTGTTCCGGCGACATGTAGCTGGGCGTGCCCATGATGGTGCCAGCTTTTGTCCTTGACGAGTCTTCGCCATCGTCTTCAACATTACGAGCCAGCCCAAAGTCGGTCACCTTGGGACGACCGTCGCCCGTCATCAGCACGTTGGCCGGCTTGAGGTCTCGATGCAGAATCCCTTTTTCGTGCGCGTACTGAAGGGCCAGACACAGTGTCTGCATCAGCTTTGCAGCGTCGCGTTCGGAAAGTGTCTTGTCATGCAGATGGACATCGAGCGAACGGCCGGTCACCAGTTCGAGCGTGAAGTACGGCATGTGTTCATGCTCGTCGACTTCAAAAATCTGCACTATGCTCGGATGCTGCAGATGAGCCACCGCGCGGGCTTCAGTGAGAAACCGCTGCATGTCTTCCTCAGAAGCATGAGCTCCCATGAGCATCATCTTGAGGGCGACTTCGCGTTTCAGTTTGCGATGCGTCGCCCGGTGGACGACACCCATGCCGCCGCGACCGAGAACTCCGGTGACGTCGTATTCGCCAATGGAAGGCAGATTTCCTGCGGGCGATTTCGCCTTGAGCGAGCCCGGTCTCAGAAACTCATATTGAGAGGATGAATCGGCAAATTTTGAAATGGATCCCAGTTGAGTCGCTTCGTGCGGCTTCAGTGGCACGTCAACGGGCGAGATGAATGTCTCCTGCAGTCCATTGCTGTTTACGGAATCTAAGTGCGATTGACTGTCAGGAATCACAGTCCGATCGTCATCGAAGTCGTTCGGCTGAGGCTTATTAGTCATGCGGCATCCCGTTGCGATTATAGTAGCCATCACTCTCCGAGTGATGATGACACGGGCTGCGTTTAGCGGCCTTCGTCACTCGGAGAGTGACGTCTACTTTGTCAAATCAAATGTCATGGGCCCTTGACTCTTCTTCGTCGGAATCGTGCGATTGCAAAAGAACTGAACAGGACTGCGAGTGCTCCGGTCGTTGCGGGTTCAGGAACCGCCGCCACTCCGCCCGAGACACTGATTTCCCCCTGCACTCCGGCTTTCAGTGCGAACGGAATTGTTGTGTTACCATCGTTCGCATAAAACTCTGATATCGGTGATGACGCGAGCTGCAGAGTAAAGAGTTCGGTTCCCGTCGCTGCGCCTGTTGCCACCAACTCCAGGCGAAACAGGAGTTTCTGAGTCGCAGTCAGCGTGACATCGTTCATTACGTCATTTCGAAAATCTCCACCGGCAAAGGTGGTGTCGTTCGGACCAGCAACAGACCCGGCATGGCATGGCTTGGCGGAAGGCCGTCCATGGCAAGACTGTTTCCATTGAACAGGTAGTTTGTGCTGAACGCGGGCTGAAAGTGATGGTCGCCATTGTGATCCACGGACGGAGGGCCAGGATCGGTGTATTTCTTAAATGAAAGGACGCTTGTCGCTCCGCCAGGGGCGGCAATGTCGAACTGGGCCGCAAAATTGTCGATAGTGACAGACCCCATGGGGTCGTCCCATTCCGCGAGAACATTGACAAATCCCGACGAACCTCCGGCCGTTATGGAAATGCTATCGATCGAAATCATAATGCCGGCCCGCGCGTTGCTCCCCAGCAGTATCCAGAGACATAACAGCAGAACTCGAATTGGAAACATACTCAATCGCATTTCAATATCTCATTAACAGAAACAGGATGACTCAATCATTCAGAAACAGGCCATCCTTGAGTTTTCGGCCGGCGGATCTCTGAGTCCATCCGCGGTCAGTATTGTTGACAACCAGGTCTCCATTGATATTCAGTTCTTCGTTATACGATCGTGACATTCCAACGAAGATCAGGTTCGCATCCGTGGCATCGACCTTTCTGTCGCCATTCACATCACCCAGCAATCGATAGAAATATTGTGCGGAATCAGTCACGCCATCTCCGTCGAAGTCCAGCTCCAGCCGGTAATAGCCGTCTGCCGCAGTTGAGTTGCGACCAGTCCAAATCACATTGCCTCCAAAATTCAGCTTCAGCAACGAACCCGTCCGCGACAGTCCTCCAGCACCGCCAAAGCTGATCTGAGTCCCGCCGCTTCCATCCGTGCTGGGACCATTGAGCCCGAATCGAGTGAGCTTGACTCGTGCCGGGTTTACCAAAAGATCGGCCGCGATTTGATTTGAGGAAAACAGGATGTCCAGCGAATCAATCCACGATCGCTGAGTCATTCCGGTGGCCACATCAAAGCCAACCACACCTCCGGAGACGCCGACATTCATGCTGCGAGTTTCTGCGAGGCCGTCATCATTGGTCGTTGTCACAGTCACAACGAAGTTGCCGGACTGAGCAAAGGCATGCGACACGGGAATTGCGTTTGTGAGTGCCGTTCCCGCAGCGGTCGTAATGATGGAACTGCTGCCATCGCCGAAGTTGACGGTTGTTGTCCATGAGTATCCGCCGCGATCACTGATCAGAAAGCTGCCACTCCAGACACTCCCCAGACCGGCCGATGCAGCGCCAGTGAATTGTAACCCCAGCGAATAATCATCACCCGGTCCACCGTTGATCTGGTCAACGCCTTCGCGGCCTTTGATTGTGTCTATTCCGTCCGTCGCATTGGCACTGGTCGAGCGATACATCAGCAGTTCATAGTTTCCGGTATCTGTATCCGCGAGCGAATCCGTGAGACCCTCCAGAAACTGCAATTCCTCTGTTGTCAGATTGTTATTCGGATTAGTGTCATTCGTTCTCGCCAGCAGCGAGTCACGCAGGGCCACGGCGGCATCGTAGGATGCGTCGCCCCCCAGTCGGCGAAACGTATCGACTTCAATATAGTACTGGCCATTTGCAGGCAGAGTCACATCCATCAGCAGTGAGTCACTGCTTTCGAACTCATCGTCATTGACCGCGTCAGCGCCGAAGGTCCGGACCAGTTGTCCAGTGCTGTCATAGAGTCGCAGCACCGAATCAATACTTGTCGCGTTGCTGGTGTAGTATCGCTTCAACGCGCGGGACATCACTTCGACGGTCACGATGTCTCCGGCATTGCCCGCGAAGGAATACCAGTCACTCTCACTGACAGCACCGGACAAGCCGATCGAACCGACGACACTGGCCGCCTGAACTCGGAACGCCTTGTCTTTGCTCAGGCCGCCGGTGGCCAGATTCGGTACGTCAAGCGTGACCAGATTCAGTTGCACAGCTGCGGTCCGCGTCCCATGCGACGTGGCCGGTTCGTTCGTTCTCACCTGTGCCTGATCACTGAATGCCAATGCCAGCTTGATCGCTTCACGTTCGCCAAAGTACAGACTTCGCAGGTCATTGAAACGCGTCGAACCGATCGATGCGGGCGAACTGATGATGTGATCCATCGTTTCGAAAGCTGCCGCCACTCCGGAAT
>Ga0209284_10000881_pt1 | contig 48305 bp, 39 predicted proteins | sample FRY03_FD_187211 | JGI IMG/M metagenome (GOLD analysis project Ga0209284, IMG submission 187211) | Freshwater microbial communities from Lake Fryxell liftoff mats and glacier meltwater in Antarctica - FRY-03 (SPAdes) (version 2) | ecosystem: Environmental > Aquatic > Freshwater > Ice > Glacier...
GCTTTTTGACAACTTACAACACAGTCAAGAGGCATTCTGGACTACGCAAAGAACTCAACGTAAAAACACCTCTGAAAGCAGTTTATAAATGGTATGAATTAGAACCTGAAATTTTTAAAGAAAAACCAATCGATTTTGAAAATAAATTAATAAATTTACAAAAATAACACAAGGAATTAAACAACAACCTTGTGAAACTTAACAGTTAAAGATTGGTTTCGTTTCTGGTATCTTCTCCCCATAATAATTTACTTCTTAAAGTCTTTAAAAAAGATTGATTGCTAGGCGTAATGCTCTTAATTGTAAAAGCTGCTTTTTCTATATAAACCTTTGTGTACTTTGGTACAGATGTAATTCTTGAATCTAATGAAATTAAAAAATCTTTTTCTCTAGAATCAATCGTTAATTGAATACTAGTTTCATCAGAAATCACCATAGATCTTGCGTTTAAATTGTGTGGCGCTATAGGTGTAATCACTAAGTTTTTTGAACCTGGCGAAATAACTGGGCCAGCACAGCTTAAAGAGTAACCTGTAGAACCTGTAGGTGTTGCAATTATTAAACCATCTGCCCAATAATTTGTTAGATATTCTTTATTTAAACAAGTGCGAACACCTATCATAGAGGTGGTGTTTTTTCTGGCAATGGTAACTTCATTTAATGCGAAATTAAGTTCCTTAAATTGCGCTAACTCTGGCAACGTTTTTATAGAAAGCAGTGTTCTTTCTTGAATGGTATATTCGCCTTTTAAAACTAGTTCTACACTTTCTTTTATTGTTTTTTTGTTTATGGTTGCCAAAAAACCTAATCTTCCCGTATTAATACCTAAAATAGGAATGCCTAAATCTCTTATGTAGGTTACGGCTCTTAATATTGTGCCGTCTCCACCCAAAGTAAAAAACGCATCAAAAGAAGTGTTTAAATCAGAAAAATGTGAAAAGGTTGGATATTTTTTTTCTAAAATATTTCCTTCCATTAATAAATCGTAAAACTGTTTTTCAATAAAGCAGCTTATATTATTTTCTTGAAGAACATCCAGTAAAATCTGAATTTCTTTCTCTGCAGAAATTGAATAGGATTGACCGTAAATTGCAACTTTCTTCATTTTTTATTGATTGTCTTTAAAAAAATACTTTAACTAAACTTTTAACAAAACCATTTGATATGGTTACATTTCCAGGTATTTTTGTAAATATTCAGATCTATTTTTTAAATCTTCTAAATAAATATCATTTTCATGTGTAGAAGTAATTTCGTAATTATATCTTCTAAAAGTGTGCATGATTTCATTAAGTTCATTAGAAACTACTTTTAAAGTTACTTGCACAAAACCATCCTGTCTTTCAGAAATGTAGATTCCTAAAATTTTGCCACCATTTGTTTCCACAATTTGAGTAATTTCACTCATGGAATAATCGTTTTCTAATTTTTCTACAATTAAAGTTTTACTTTTTTCATGCATAAAAGGACTAGAAGAAAAAACTTCTAAGACATCACTTAAGTCATAACAACCGATGTAATTTTTCTCAGCATTTAAAACTGGAATAATCGTTGCATTATTATCTGCAAAAATTTTTATCAATTCTAAAACAGTTGCCTTTTCTTCGGCAAAAAAAGAATTAAATAAATAGCTATAGCTTTCTAAAACGTCTTCTTTATTTTCGATAGTTTGTGCATCATCTTCTGCAAAAGACCCTAATAATTTGTCGTTTTCAACAACTGGAAAATGCGTTACTGGGAAGTTATTAAATAGATTTTGGGCACTTTTTACACTATCGTTTAAACGAAGTGCTGTAATGTCTTTTAATATGTAATCGTTTGTGTTCATTCTCTACGAATATAGGATAAAATGATTTAATGAGTTATCTTTGCAGCCTAATTTAATATAATGACAAAGTTAAGTGTAAATATTAATAAAATTGCAACTTTACGAAATTCTAGAGGTGGTAATGTGCCTAATTTATTAAAAGTTGCCTCTGATATTGAAGAATTTGGTGCAAACGGAATTACTATTCACCCAAGACCAGATGAACGTCATATTCGGTATCAAGATGCTAGAGATTTAAAGCTAACGGTTAAAACCGAGTTTAATATTGAGGGAAACCCTGTTAAATCTTTTATGGATTTAGTTTTAGAAGTAAAACCAACGCAAGTTACTTTAGTGCCAGATGCTGTAAATGCAATTACCTCAAATGCTGGTTGGGACACTATTAAGCACCAAGATTTTTTGAAAGAAGTAATTGCGGAGTTTCAAAAAAACGGAATTAGAACGTCAATTTTTATTGATACGGATGCAAAATTGATCGAGGCTGCTGCAAAAACTGGTGCAGATAGAATTGAATTGTACACAGAACTTTTTGCAAGCGAGTTTGATAAAGGAAATAAAAATGCTATAAAACCATATACTGAAGCTGCTATTTTAGCTCACAATTTGGGATTAGGTATTAATGCAGGTCATGATTTGAGCTTGGATAATATTAAATTTTTTAAAGAAAACATTCCTAATTTAGCTGAAGTTTCTATCGGGCATGCATTAATTACTGAAAGTTTGTATTTAGGATTAGAGAATGTTGTAAGTATGTATTTGCATCGTTTAAAGTAGTTTTAAGTAGCGATTTTGCAAAAAAAAACGCTAAGAATTTTTGTGCTTTTCTAATTAAAACGCTGCATAATAATTATAATAATAAAAATGTTAAGAAATCCAATATTACATTCAATTATTCAAGGAGAAGGTTTTCCATTATTAATTTTGCATGGTTATTTTGGAGCTAGTGACAACTGGAAAACGTTGGGAAATCAGTTTGCTGATGATTTTGAAGTTCACTTAATAGATCAAAGAAATCACGGAAAAAGTTTTCACAAAGACGAATTTAGTTATGAGGTTTTAGTAGCTGATTTGTATAGTTATATTCAACATTATCAATTAGAAAAAATATATTTGATTGGCCATTCTATGGGAGGAAAAACAGCGATGTTATTTGCTGTAACCTATCCTAATTTGGTTGATAAATTAATTATTGTTGATATTTCGCCTAAAGAATATCAACCTCATCATACTGAAATTTTAGCAGGTTTAAATTCTGTTGATTTTGAAGTGCATACCTCAAGAAATTTAGTAGATGAACAATTGGCTAAATACATACCAGAGTTTGGAGTTCGTCAGTTTTTGATGAAAAATGTGTACTGGAGAGAAAAAGGACAATTAGATTTTAGATTTAATTTAGAATCATTAGCACAAAATAATCCAGAAGTTGGTAAGCCTTTGCCAATAAACTCGACCTTTAAAAAAGTAACCTTGTTTTTAAAAGGAGAGAAATCTAGTTATATTATTCTTAAAGAACAAATGATTATTGACGGTCACTTTCCCAACAATAAAGTTATCGAAATTGCAAACGCTGGTCATTGGTTGCATGCAGAAAACCCAAAAGATTTTTATAAGGAAGTGCTAAAGTTTTTAAATTAATTTAGTTTTGAATTAGTTGTTTCTAATCAATCAAAAAGGTAAAGTTGTAAATTTAATATTGGTTTTTATAATTGTTATTTTCCTTCTTTTTTAATGGTAACATTAAAACTTGGTGCTTTGTATTCTTTGTCTAAATAGCTAGCAGGAATTGTAACCATATTACCGTCTCTAGCAGCTCTGTAATGGGGTGATAAAATTTCGATTCCATTTTCATTACAACAATCTTGAATGTGTTGATTTAATTCTGAATAAATACCAGCCTGTTTATTTGGGTCTTTTGTATATCCATTAATTTGGTAAGAAACATAAAAATCGTCTAAACTAGTTTGTAAAACAAAAGGTTTTGGATCATTTAAAAATAGGTTGGTTCTAGATGCCGCAAGCAATAAAGTTTCATGCATCAATTTCCAAGGAACATCGTAGCCAATAGTAACAGTTGTGTGTAAAATTAAACCTTGTCCTGTTTCACTTTCGTTACTATAATTTACTGTATGACTGCTCATTACAGTTGAATTCGGAATTGATATAATTTCGTTTTTTGTAGTTTTAATTCGTGTAACTAACATCGATTTTTCGATAACATCACCAACAACTTCACCAATTTTTACACGATCTCCAATTTTAAAAAGGCGCATATATGTTAATACAATTCCTGCAATGATGTTTGATAAAGATCCTGCAGAACCAAAAGTGAATAAAAATCCTAAAAAGACAGAAACGCCTTTAAAAATAGGAGATTCACTTCCCGGTAAATACGGGAAAATAAGAACAAACATAAAAGCATATAAAATAACTTTTAAGATTTGAAATGTTGGATTTGCCCAATCTGGATAAAAGCCAGATAGTTTTAAATTTTCCCTTTCAATTTCTAATTTTAAAAATCGAACTCCTTTTATAGCGTAATTAAAAACTATAAAAATTACTGCTATTGTAAAAAGGTTTGGCAAGTAATTCCAAATGCCAAAAAATATTTTCTTTAAAGGATTTAAAAAATACCCAAAAAGTACTTCAGCAAAATCTTTAGTCCAAGGGAAAAAGCCAAAAATAATAGGTAATGCTATGTAAATTAGAAAAACAAAAACAATCCATTTTAAAATTTTGTTGATACTTAAAATTACAGCAACGAGTCTATTTGCATCAAATAAGGTATAATTTTTTATAGTAAGACTCTTTATTTTTTTATTTTCCTGTTCTTTTATTTTTTCTGCTGTCCAAGTAAATAATTTAGCACAATATTTAAGTAAAAAATAGAGAATTACAAGCACTAAAAGAGCAAGTACTATTTCTTTTGCTAGCGTTGTAAAACTTGTCTCCTTTTTGTAATTTAAAACAGATTTATCTATTGCTTTCTTATAGGTTTTGGCTAATATTTCTTTACTTGTATCATTCCAAAGCGCATCGTTTTCAGAAATACTCAATATTATCTTATCCTCCTTAATAATGTCTATTGTGGTTTCTGACACTTCTGTTTTTAAGGTTTGATCATTAAAATTATGATCATCAGATAAATTTTGAATTCTTTCGGTAATCGCATTTGCTCTATCTGATGCAGAAAAACTACCCAATTTACTATAAATCAAAAATAATGTGTCTTTAAAAAAACCAGTTACAGGAAAACCTTTTGCATTCTTTTTTAAAGACTGAATTCGAGATTTTTTGTCGTTTAATCTCTTTTCATCATGATTTTTTAAATCTTGCAATTGTTTTTGCAGCTCTTCTTTCTGTAAATTATCAGTTGTTTTTAAAGAGTTTAATTTATTTTCTAACTCAACTTTTTTTAAAGAGTCATTAATTCTTTGTTTTTCAATTTCTTTTAATTTATAGCTATAATCAGAAAGTAATTTTGTGTTTATAGAATCTTTTTTTCTTATTGAATCTCTTTTTTTAAGACCTAAACTTTCTATCTGTGAGAAACTAGAGCTAGAAATAAAATAGGTGAATAATAAGATTGAGAATAACTGTTTTTTTGATAAGTTCATTAAAAATAATTTTATGATAAAATAATAAAATACAGCATGCTAAACAGTTTTGATGTTTTGTAGAACGAGACTTCTGCAAATATAAAAAAATATTTAGAATATTTTTATTGATTTTTTTTAAGGATTTTCTAGTTTTTTTATAATTTTCTAAAACTATTTAGAGGTCTTCTTTCTTTACTGTAAATTTAATTATTTTTTATCTCTTATAAGTTTTTAAGTGTATTTAGTAAAGATTTTGAAGTTAATTGGTTGCTTTTAATTTGTAAAGATTTATCTTTTTTATGAACAATAAGAATTATTTTCCAAAATTTAAATCGAAAAGTCTGTTATTAATTATAGCAAAGGCATTACTTTCTGCTGTTTGAAAAGCTACATAATCGATTCTGCTATTTTTAGTTTTCATGAAACCTCGTCCTAAATAGTTTTGATTATTTTTAGATATAGCCATGTTTTGATTTAATTTACATAGTTTATTGGATCTGTTAAAACAATAATCCGAAAAAACATTTTATATTTTAAATCTTTTAGTCTGTTTTGATTTAACTCGTTGTCCCAAAAAAAAATGCTATTCATTAAAGTTTATTTGTCTTTTACTCGAAAATCTTCACTTATGTTCCCTAATCCTTTAAAACTTTCTTTAACACGTAAGTCATAGTTTGAAACAGGGAAAGCTCTAATTTCAAAGGGGTTAAAATCAATAATTCCAACATATTATAAATATAATTCTAGTTTTTTGGTATCCAAAGTAGTAGAATTATTTCTGTTTTTTAAATTTTCTCTCTTTTTTAATGCTCCAATCTTGGTCATTATATTTTATGTCTAAATTTTTGTGTAACAACTGCAAATAATTGTAGCCAGAAGTAAGGTTCACAAAACTTTATTAAAATCAAGTTTATATCACTAATCTACAATTTTTTAATTTAAAAATTATATTTGCAGATGTCTAGTTTATATTATTTTAAGACAACAAATAAACCAGTTAAATTAAGAAACTTTATATTTGATTTTTTTAAAATCTTCAATCTTTTAATAAGAGAACAATGAACATAGAAAACGCACAAAAACAAGTAGATGATTGGATTAAAAATCACGGAGTTCGTTATTTTAACGAGTTAACAAATATGGCGCAATTAACAGAAGAGGTTGGTGAAGTTGCCAGAATTATTGCAAGACGATATGGAGAGCAAAGTGAAAAAGAATCTGATAAAAATAAAGATTTAGGAGAAGAATTAGCTGATGTTTTATTTGTTGTTTTGTGTTTGGCAAACCAAACAGGAATTAATTTACAAGATGCTTTTGAAAAGAAATTAGATATTAAAACAAAACGCGATCATGATCGCCATCAAAATAATCAAAAATTAAAATAATGAGTTATATTCAAAATTTTACAGCAGGTGCAGCAATTGTTTTTGCAAGATTAAAGACCAAACTTTTTTGGCAAAACTTTATAAAAGTTGCCATTCCTTTTTTTATAATTGTTACGCTAATTTCTTTACTGATGAATAGTTGGAGAGAAATTTTTGGAGCAGATTTTACAGCGGTTGCTGAAACCAATTTTAACAACGGAAAATGGGAAAATTTCTTTGGATTTAAACTATTTTTTAGTGCTTTTTATGCGTTATATGTTACCAATAAAAAAATGAAATAATTAGTAACTTAGACAAGCCTGCCTGTCTGTCTGAACGATAGTCGCGCAGGCTTGTCTAAGATTAATCTATCTGAATCAAATCAATCGTACTTTCCTTTACTTTTTGATTCAGTTCTTTTACGCCTTTGTCAAATAACGAATACAATTTCTTTAATTCAATATCAATTTCTGCAACAATTTCACTTTTAAAATCGATAGCTTGTTTAGTAGGAGCGAAGTTGCCAATACTTGTAAGCGAATTTAAGTGTGCTAATTTATTGTTTAATCGAATAGGGAAATTTAAAGGATCTTGACCGCTTTTAGATTTTGTTTGATACAAAATTTCCTCAATTTTTGTCATGTCTTTAACCAAAGTATCGGCAAAATCTAATAATACTTTATGAGTCTCTTTATCTTTAATAGATTTCTTTAAAACATCAACCTGATCTCTTACTTTTTGCAGATTTTTTAGGCCTTTGTGAATCTCTGTCATTTTAGTATTGATGTCATTTATAAAATCAAACTGCGCTTTCATTTCACTTTCAGAGGCTTCCGAAATAGGGTTTTTTAAGATAGAAAAAAGTTGTGTTTCTTTCTTTCCGTTAACCGCTAATTCAACCTTATAATTGCCAGGTAAAGCCATCGGGCCATCTAAAGAAGCCCACCATAAAATCATTCCTTCTACTTTATCCGCGCCAGGATACGTCATATCCCAATTAAAAACATTGTTTCCGTCTTCTAATTTTAACTCTTCTTCCTCTTTTTCTTTGTTGGGCTTTGAAGTATATTTTTTTATAAGAATATCATTTAAATCAAAGAACGAAATAGAGATAGAATCCTTTTCACTTACTTTTTTGATAAAATAATTTACAGCAACTCCGCCTGCATGGTTTGTTCCTGCAGTTCTCGAGGTTTTTCCGTTTCCGCCAGATAAATTATATGCATCTTTTGGTTTGTATAGAACTATTTCTTTCTTTAAAGTTGCTTCGTTTAGTTGATGTAAAGGCGTTAAATCATCAATAATCCAAAGTGAACGACCTTGTGTTGCCGCAATTAAATTATCGTCTTTAATGGCTAAATCTGTGATTGGTACAATTGGTAAATTTTGCTGAAAATTTTGCCAGTTTTCACCGTCATCAAAAGAAACATACATACCTCTTTCTGTACCAGCATATAACAATCCTTTTCTTTTTGGATCTGCTCTTAACGCACGTGTAAAATCTTCATCTGCAATTCCGTTTGTAATTTGTTTCCAAGATTTTCCATAGTTTTCTGTCTTGTAGATGTATGGTTTATAGTCTCCAGATTTATATTTTGTTCCTACAATGTATGCACCACCTTTAGTAAATGGATCAACTTCAATACAATTGATCATCATCCATTCTGGCATTTTTTTAGGCGTTACATTATCCCAAGTTGTGCCATTATTTTTGCTGATATGCACTAAGCCATCATCAGAACCCGTCCAAATTAAACCAGGTTCTAAAGCCGATTCTGTTGCTGCAAAAATAGTTCCGTAATATTCTACACCTGTGTTGTCTTTGGTAATCGGGCCTCCAGAAGGACCTAATGTTTTTGGATCGTTTCTTGTTAAATCTGGACTAATCACTGTCCAAGATTGGCCTTCATTTTCAGTTGTGTGTAAATGATTTGAACCTGCATATAATTTCTTTTTATTGTTTGGAGAAAAGAAAATTGGAAAATTCCACTGAAAACGATATTTAAAATCTTCTGCACCGTGGCCCATCGGGTCGTCTGGCCAAACGTTTATGGCACGAGTTTCATTTGTTTTGTGATTCATCCTAGTTAATAATCCACCATAACTACCTCCATAAACAATCTCATCGTTTAATGGATCTACAGCAATATGAGCACTTTCGCCACCGGCAGTTTCTTGCCAATCAGAATCTGTGATATATCTTCCAGAAGTTCTATGAGAAATTCTAACAGTAGAATTGTCTTGTTGTGCGGCTAAAATTCTGTAAGGAAAATGATTATCTGTAGCAACTCTATAAAATTGCGAAGTTGGTTGGTTGTTCATTGTACTCCAATTTTCACCAGCATCAAAAGAGACTTGAGCGCCCCCATCATCACCAATAATCATTCTTTGATTGTCTTCTTGCGAAATCCATAAATCATGATGATCTCCATGCGGAGCATTGTAGGTTTTATAAGTTTTTCCACCATCCGTAGATTTGTGATAATTTACATTTAAAACATAAAAAATATCTTGGTCTTGCGTGTCTGCATAAATACGGGTATAATACCAAGCTCTTTGACGTAATTTTCTTTCAGAATTGATAAGCATCCAAGTTTTTCCAGCATCTGTAGATTTGTAAACTCCGCCTTTCTCGTTTTCAATTATAGCCCAAACAATATCAGAATTTATTGGCGAAACGGCTACACCGCTAATTCCCCAAATACCATTTGGTAACCCTTTATTTTCAGAAATATTCGTCCAAGTTTCACCTTGGTCGGTACTTTTCCACATTGCAGAACCTTTTCCACCAGAAGATAAACTGTAAGGAGTTCTTCTCACATCCCATGTGGTAGCGTATAAAATTCTTGGGTTATTTGGATCGATAATTAAGTCAACAACTCCAGAGTTTTCATCAGAAAATAATACACGTTTCCAATTTTCTCCACCGTCAATAGACTTATAAACGCCTCTTTCTTGGGTCGGTTTGTATAAATCGCCCATGACACCAGCAAAAACAATATCAGCATTCTTTGGATGAATTCTCATTCTAGGAATGTGCCTAGAGTTTTTTAAACCCATATGTTTCCATGTTTGTCCCGCATTTTCAGATTTCCAAATTCCGTCTCCAGATGAAACATTTCCACGAACTGTTTTTTCTCCCATTCCAACATAAATAACATTGTTGTCAGATTCAGAAACAGCAATTGCACCCACAGAACCCCCAAAAAAATCATCAGAAATGTTCTGCCAAGTATTACCAGCGTCAGTAGTTTTCCATACTCCGCCGCCGGTAGCACCCATGTAAAATAAGTTAGTTTTGTTAGCAACGCCAGTTACAGCCGCACTTCTTCCGCCTCTAAACGGACCAATATTTCGCCATTTTACGGCACTAAAATATTCATCAGAAACTTTGGTAGCTATTTTTTGTGCATTAACTTTGGCGCTCGCAGATAAAAAAATGCAAATTGCCAGCAAAAGAATTTTTTTCATGTTCGTTCGTTGTAAGTTTGAATGTTAAAAATAAGAATTAAAATTAGGTTTTAGAATGGACATATTGTTAAATGTTTTAGAAAATAAAAAAATAAACGAAAATATTACTATTTCTGGTTCTAAAAGCGAATCTAATAGATTGCTGATTCTTCAAAAACTATTTCCAGAAATTGCCATCGAGAATTTATCAGATTCAGATGACTCTGTGCACATGCAACATGCCCTTTCTACAAATGAAAAAATTGTAGATATTGGTCATGCAGGGACTGCGATGCGTTTTTTAACTTCTTATTTTGCTGCAAACAATGGTAGAGAAACTGTTTTAACAGGTTCTGAAAGAATGCAAAACAGACCTATAGAAATCTTGGTAAATGCGCTAAAAGATTTAGGTGCAACTATTAGATATGAAGACAAAGTTGGGTATCCTCCAATTAGAATTCAAGGAACAAAAATTACTACAGAAAAAGTTCAAATTAACGGGAATGTAAGTAGCCAGTATATTTCTTCATTATTGTTGATTGCCTCGAAATTAGAAAATGGATTAGAAATAGAGTTAATTGGTGAAATTACTTCTATACCTTATATAAAAATGACTTTGAGTTTGCTAACGCAATTAGAGATTAAAAATTCTTTTGAAGGGAATATTATAAAGGTTTATCCTAAGAAAGAAATACAAAATCAAACGTTTGTTGTAGAATCCGATTGGAGTTCAGCAAGTTATTTTTATTCAATTATTGCTCTGGCAGATGTTGGTTCAGAAATTAATTTATCAGCTTACAAAAAAGAAAGTTTACAAGGCGATTCTTGCTTGGCAGAAATCTATCGACATTTTGGAGTAGAAACTACTTTTGGGGAGAATTTCATCAGCCTTAAAAAAGTAAGACTAAGTAATCAAGAAACTCTAGAAATCGATTTAAAAAATGCGCCGGATATTGCCCAAACTATCGCTGTAACCTGTTTTGCATTGGGTGTTGCTTGTAATTTAACAGGTTTACACACGTTAAAAATTAAAGAAACAGACAGATTAGTTGCTTTAAATGACGAATTAACTAAGCTAGGAGCTATAATTTCTGTAACGGATATAAGTTTACATCTAAAAAAATCATCAGTAATTATTAGAAATGTTGCTATAAAAACCTATAATGACCATAGAATGGCAATGGCTTTTGCACCTTTGGCTTTAAAAGTTCCTATTCAGATTTTAAATGCCGAAGTTGTTACAAAGTCTTACCAAAAATTTTGGCAAGATATGCATCAAATTGGCATTAAAATAGATCAACTATAAATATAAATTGCCAAACACTTGACAACGCCTATTTCGATATCGTATATTTGCCTCTTTTATAGCTAAATATATATATGAAATTATCACAATTTGATTTTGAATTACCAGAAGAATTGTATGCAGTATATCCTGCAGAACATAGAGATGAATCTCGTTTAATGGTGTTAAATAGAAAAGACCAAACTATAGAACATAAAATGTTTAAAGACGTTATAGATTACTTTGAAGAAGGTGATGTAATGATGTTAAACAATACAAAGGTTTTCCCTGCAAGAATGTTTGGAAATAAAGAAAAAACTGGCGCAAGAATAGAAGTTTTCTTACTTAGAGAATTAAATGCAGAAAATAGATTGTGGGATGTTTTAGTAGATCCGGCAAGAAAAATTAGAATTGGCAACAAATTATTTTTTGGAGATGACGATAGTTTAGTTGCAGAAGTGATAGACAATACCACATCTAGAGGTAGAACTTTACGTTTTTTATACGACGGAAGTTATGAAGCTTTTAGAGAAAAATTACTAGAATTAGGGCAAACTCCTTTACCAAAATCAATCAATAGAGAAGTAGAACCCTTAGATGATGAACGTTATCAAACAATTTACGCAAAACATGAAGGTGCAGTTGCTGCACCAACAGCTGGTTTGCATTTCTCTAAACACTTATTAAAGCGCTTAGAAATTAAAGGAATTGATTTTGCAGAGATGACTTTGCACGTTGGATTAGGAACTTTTAGTGCTGTAGAAGTAGAAGATTTATCAAAGCACAAAGTAGATTCTGAGCAAATTGTAATTCCTGCTGCTGCAGTTGCAAAAATTAACCAAGCAAAAATTGATAAAAGAAGAATTTGTGCAGTTGGTACAACGGTAATGAGAACGGTTGAATCATCAGTTTCTTCAAAACAAGAATTAAATGCTTATGAAGGATGGACAAATAAATTTGTTTTTCCTCCGTATGATTTTAGTATCGCAAACAGTATGATTACAAATTTTCACCCACCAAAATCTACATTAATGATGATGTCTGCTGCATTTGCAGGCTATGATTTTTTAATGGAAGCATATAAAGTTGCCATTAAAGAAGGATATAAATTCTCTACCTATGGAGACGCAATGTTAATTATATAATTACAAATTATTTATAGAATCACAAACCTTACAAGATTGTGCTGAACTTGATTCAGTATTCTTGTGAGGTTTTGTATTTTTGCACAAGTATGGAAGTAAAAAAGAAAGACATAAGAGCCTTAACTAAAGAACAATTACGCGATTTTTTTGTAGAAAATGGCGATAAATCTTTTAGAGGAAATCAAGTTTATGAATGGCTTTGGAGCAAATCTTTACACACTTTTGAAGATATGACCAACATTTCTAAAGAAACTAGAGAAATGTTAGAAGCAAATTTTGTAATCAATCATATTAAGGTTGATTCTATGCAAAAAAGCGCAGATGGTACTATCAAAAACGGAATTAAATTACACGATGGTTTTGTAGTAGAATCTGTTTTAATTCCTACAAAAAAAAGAACAACTGCTTGTGTTTCTAGTCAAGTTGGTTGTAGTTTAGACTGTAAGTTTTGTGCAACTTCTCGTTTAAAAAGGATGCGTAATCTAAATCCGGATGAAATTTACGATCAGGTTGTAATTATCGACAAACAAAGTAGATTGTATCACAACCGTAAATTAACAAATATTGTTTTTATGGGAATGGGCGAGCCCTTAATGAACTATAAAAACGTATTAAAATCTATAGAAATGATTACTTCTCCAGAAGGCTTAAACATGTCGTCAAAAAGAATAACAGTTTCTACATCAGGTGTGCCAAAAATGATTAAAATGATGGCAGACGAAGAAGTTAAATTCCATTTAGCAGTTTCCTTGCATTCCGCTATTGACGAAGTAAGAACCTCTATAATGCCCTTTAACACTAATTTCCCTTTAAAAGATTTAAAAGAATCTTTAGAGTATTGGTACGAAAAAACAAAACGAGCAATTACCTATGAATATATTGTTTGGGAAGGGATTAATGATAAAAAAGAGGATATTACTGCATTAGTTGATTTTTGCAAAGCAGTACCTTGTAAAGTTAATTTAATAGAATACAATCCTATTGATGATGGTGAGTTTCAGCAAGCAAGTTCGTCAGCTATAAATAACTATATCTCTAATTTAGAAATGAATGATATTACTGTAAACGTAAGAAAAAGTAGAGGTAAAGATATTGATGCTGCTTGCGGTCAATTGGCTAATAAAGCTTAACAAATTTTTAGACTTTACGAGTTTTCAAAACCTTTTAGGTTTTAGTTATATTTAGTATTTTTGTATCACAAATGAAACCAGTAGAACTTATTAAACTTCCTATTAAAAAAGAGATGGAACTTTTTGAGAAAAAGTTCAAAGACTCTATGCTTTCTAAAGTTCCGCTTTTAAACAGAATTACGTATTATATTGTTCGTAGAAAAGGAAAGCAAATGCGACCAATGTTCGTTTTTTTAGTAGCAAAAATCGTTTCTGATGGAGGTTTTGATGAACGAACATATCGTGGCGCAGCTGTAGTAGAATTAATTCATACAGCAACTTTAGTGCATGATGATGTAGTTGATGATAGCAACAGACGTAGAGGTTTTTTCTCTATTAATGCACTTTGGAAAAATAAAATAGCAGTTTTAGTTGGTGATTTTTTATTGTCTAAAGGATTATTATTATCTATTGATAATGAAGATTTCGATTTGTTAAAACTGATTTCTATCGCAGTTCGTGAAATGAGTGAAGGCGAATTATTACAGATAGAAAAAGCAAGAAAGTTAGATATTACAGAAGATATTTATTTTGATATTATCCGTCAAAAAACAGCTACTTTAATCGCCGCTTGCTGTGGTATCGGCGCTGCTTCTGTTGGGGCAAAGCAAGATACTGTGCAACAAATGCGAAAATTTGGAGAATACATTGGTATTGCTTTTCAGATAAAAGACGATTTATTTGATTATACAGACGATAAAATTGGCAAACCTACAGGGATTGATATTAAAGAGCAAAAATTGACGCTTCCTCTAATTTACACTTTAAATACCTGCACTTCTAAAGAAAAAAGTTGGATTATCAATTCAATCAAAAAACACAATAAAGATAAAAAACGTGTGAAAGAAGTGATTGATTTTGTAAAGGAAAATGGTGGTATAGAATATACTTTAAATAAAATGTACGATTACAAAAATAGAGCTTTAGCTATTTTAGAAAACTACCCAGAATCACCTTATAAAAGTTCTTTAGTAATGATGATAGATTTCGTTGTAGAGCGTAAAATTTAAGTTTATAACGCTAACAATTCCTCTACAAACTCTCTAGAATTAGATAATCTTGGCACTTTGTGTTGGCCTCCAAGTTTTCCTTTATTCTTTAACCAGTCGTAAAATAAACCAACTTTTGCAACATGAATTTTTGGCATTGCAAGTGTTAACGAGTTGTATCGTTTTGCTTCATAATCAGAATTGATAGACTTTAGAGCATTGTCTAGTAATTCTGTAAAATAGTTCATGTTTTCGGGTGCTTGGTTAAATTCAATTATCCATTCGTGACCACCACTCTTAGTGTCCTTCATAAAAATAGGACCAACGGTATAATCCGTAATTAATGCATTTGTTTTTTCGCAAGCTAATTTTAAAGCATCTTCAACATTTTCAATATTTAGCTCTTCACCAAATACATTTATAAAATGTTTTGTTCTACCTGTAATCTGAATCCTAAAAGGTGATAGAGAGGTAAATCGAATTGTATCACCTATTAAATAGCGCCATAATCCACTATTTGTAGTAATAATTAAAGCATAATCAACACCTGTTTTTACTTTTGATAAAGGAATTGTTTTAGAGCTCTCTCCTTGATACTTAGACATCGGAATAAACTCATAGAAAATACCGTAATCTAACATCAGTAATAATTCTTTAGAATCATTTCTGTCCTGAATTGCAAAAAATCCTTCGGATGCATTATAGATTTCATAATATTTAAAATCTGCTTTCGGAATCAGTTTTTTATACTGTTCTCGGTATGGGTTAAAGTTTACACCACCATGAAAATACACTTCTAAATTTGGCCAAACTTCTGTAATATTATTTTTTCCTGTTCTCTCTAAAACTCTGTTTAAAAGAACCAACATCCAACTTGGCACACCAACTAAACTTGTAATGTCTTCATCGATAGTTTCATCAATAATGGCTTCTATTTTGGTTTCCCATTCGGCCATCAAAGCAACTTCTTGACTTGGAGCAGAACTGTAATCTGCCCAAAAAGGTAAATTTTCTGTAATAATTGCAGACAAATCTCCAAAGAAAGAATTGTTATCTTCGTAAATAGCCGAACTTCCGCCTAATTTTAAGCCTTTACCGGTAAATAATTGTGTTTCTTCGTTATTATTGATGTACAAACACAACATGTCTTTACCAGCTTTCATGTGGCAATACTCTAAAGCCTCATCACTAACAGGGATAAATTTACTTTTTGCATTGGTCGTTCCGCTAGACTTTGCAAACCATTTTATATGTGTTGGCCAAAATAAATTTTGCTCCCCTTTTCTGCAGCGTTCTATTAAAGGTTCTATGCTTTCGTATTTCTGAATTGGAACTTTTTTTCTAAATTCTTTGTATTTTTTGATGGATGAAAAATTGTATTCTTTTCCAAATTCGGTGTTTTTTGCAGCTAAAACTAATTTTAATAAAAGCTCTTCTTGCACATCTATAGGATATTTTACAAATAGTTCTATTTGATGTACACGTTTTTTTAAAAACCAAGAAATGATAGAATTTACAATAGGAAAAGGCATAAAGTAAGTTATGTTTTTTACGTAAGTTTGTTTAAAGTTAAAAATACTAAAAATTGGTTATGAAATATCAAGGAGTGCTAAAAAAAATGAAAACTGAAAATCTAGAGGAAATTCAGTATTATTTAGACATGAAATCTGATTTTTTAAATATTAATCAATTGTTAAACAAGAGTATAACGATTAATTTTGTTACTTACGAATGTTTAAACTGTCATTTAGAAAGGAAAATTTACAGACAAGGTTTTTGTAAAAATTGCTTTTTTGAAATCCCAAATGCCGCAGATTGGATTATGAGACCAGAATTAAGCACTGCACATTTAGATATTGAAGACAGAGACTTGGCCTATGAAAAGTCTGTACAATTACAGCCACATATTGTGTATTTAGCAAATTCTAGCAATGTAAAAGTTGGTGTAACTAGAAAAGGGCAAATACCAACAAGATGGATTGATCAGGGAGCGCACGAAGCTATAGAAATTGTTGAGGTACCAAACAGATATTTAGCAGGGATTACAGAAGTTGCTTTAAAGAATTATGTAGGTGACAAAACCAATTGGCGTAAAATGCTTAAGAATGATATTGAAGATGAAAATTTGTTGGAGTGGAGAGAAAAATTAAAGCAATACATTCCTGATGAAGCAAAACAGTATTTTATAGAAAATAATTCTGAAACTCACATCAACTTTCCTGTTTTAAAATATCCAGAGAAACCTAAAAGTTTAAATTTAATTAAAACGCCAAGTTACACGGGTAAGTTGGTTGGAATAAAAGGTCAATATTTAATCTTTGAGGATGAAACTGTTTTTAATGTAAGGAGTAACGAAGGTTTGGTGGTTTCTATAGAGGTTTAGAGATAACTTTTTTTCTAACAGCTCACAACTTCGTAAACATCGTCTTTCTATATAACTCTCTACAAACCTCTATGTAACTCCTTGGAATAAACGGAAATCATAGTTTTATTCTCTGTGAACCTTCATGAAAAATAAATTAGTAAATCTCTGTGAAACTTCTATAAAGAAGTAATCAGTCTTTCTAAAATAAGTTCAACCCCAAAATTATCATTGCTTTCTGTTGTGTAATTTGCCAACTTTTTAATGTCTTTATGTGCATTTTTCATAGCGAAACTAAAGTCAGCTTCTTGCAACATTTCGATGTCGTTATGATAATCACCAAAAACCATCGTTTCTTCTTTGGTAACATTTAAGCGTTTTTGAACTTCTCTTAAAGCGGTTCCTTTATTGGCTTTTTCATCAGAAATATCTAACCAATTTTGACCAGATATTTTTAAAAGATAGTTATCTTTTAAATGTTGTATTACGGGATAAATAAAAGCTTCGGAAGAATCAAAATGATAAATTGCGATTTTTAAAACAGTAGTTGTTTTTGCAATTTCCATTAAGTCATCAACTATTTCAAAACTGTGATAATATTCTTGAAATAAAGAAATAAAACGGTCATCTTTACTTTCAATAAAAGCAGAATTTTGTGAACACAAAACCATGTTTGCATCTTTTATATTTCTTAAAATAGGTATAATATTGGTTATTTTCTGGGATGCTAAAGAATTTATTAATAGAATCTCTTCGCCTTTTTTAGCAATTGCACCATTTTCTGCAATTACATGGATCTCATTTTTTATGGCTGCTAATTTATCAACAATACTGTTATGTTGCCTGCCACTTGCTGCACAAAAATGAATATTGTGTTTTTGTAGTTCTTTAAAAAGAGTAAAAAATTGCGAACTTACTTTGCCTTCCGAGTTTAGTAACGTTCCGTCCATATCAGAGACCACTAATTTTACTTTAGAAAAGTCAATCATTTTTATCTTGTAGAATCTCTAATTACTAAATCAGTCTTTATCACTTTAGTAACAATTTCTGTATGTTTTTTTTCTAATTTATCAATTAAAATTTTAGCAGCAGTTTCTCCCATTAATTCTCCATGTTGGCTAATTGTTGTCATTTTAGGACTTGAATGTCTTGCTAAAATTCCGTTAGAGAACGCAATTACAGATAAATCTTTTGGTATTTCAAGACCTACTTTTAAGCCTGCTTTCATAGCGGCAACCGCAGCAGATTCGCCAGTTGTAATGATGCTATCTATTTTGTTGTTTTGTAAAAAAGGAATTAAAATAGCTTCATACTTTTTGTAATCTCTTTCGTAAATGTTAATTACTAAATTATCATTGTATGGCAATCCAATATTTTCTAATCCCTTTTTATATCCTAAGAAGCGTTGGTTTCCAATATGAAAATCGCTCATAGTAGAAACAAAAGCAATGTTTTTATGTCCATTTTTGTACAAAGTTTCAACAGTATTTTGTGCACCATTAAAATCATCGGTAATTACTTTATCACAAGCTAAAGTTTGCGCAACTCTATCGAACATTACAACTGGTGTGCCATTATTCATAGCTTCTTGTAAGTGCTTATAATCTTCTTTTAATTCGGTTTCTTTGGCTAATGAAACTATAAAACCATCGATACTACCATTAGAGAGCATTTCTATAATCTCAACTTCTTTAGTATACGATTCATTAGAAATACACGCAATTACCTTATAACCTCTTTCTAAAGCAGTTTTTTCTATTCCTTTAAACACTTGTGCAAAGAAATATTTTAACATGGTAGGAATGATAATTCCGATAGTTTTAGTACTTCTGTTTTTTAAACTTATTGCATTAAAGTTAGGCTTGTAATTGTGCTCTTTAGCATATTTTTGAATCTTTGATTTAGTCGCTTCACTAATTTCATAGCTATCATTCAGTGCTTTAGAAACAGTGGAAATAGAAACATTAAATTCTTTTGCAATATCTTTTATCGTAAGCTTTCCCATAAAAACAAAATTATCGACTAATATATAAAAATATACTCACTCATTTTTTAATAAATTATTAAATCGTAAGCTTTTTAACTCTTATATTTTTTAATTCATAAATTAAAAAGGAAAATACAATACTATATTCAATGGCAATAACCCATAAATTTTCTTTCCAAGTGGGATTTGAATACCCTTGATAACTTAAAATAACGACTAAGCTCCAGACGATTGGAAATTTATATTTGGTAAAAACTGATAAAATTATAGGGGTTGCTAAATACCAGGGATGGATTGTTGTTGCTGTAAAGTAGTAAAAACATAAACCGAATAAAAGTGCAGTTATTAATTGAATGATTGTTTTATTTTTTCGGAAAAAACTAATTAGAATTATAAAAAGGATTGTTAAAATTGGCAGTACTTTTCCAAGGATTTCAATTTCATTATATCCTCTAAATAGGTAACCTATTTCTCTAAACAAGTAATAAAAGCTGGCATTAAATTCAAAATCTTTAAACCATAAGCTAACCGAATTTGTATAATTTGTAATTAATTTTGATGCGTAAAAAGGAAGGAAAAATAATATCGTTGTTGCTGCTATTATAGCATAAAAGAAGAATAGCTTTAGAAGGTTTATAGGCTCGAACTTAAAAGGCGACCACTTTATAGCCTTTGTTTTATAAGTACCTACTGGTTGCATAAACCATTGAATAAACAAAGGCAAGAATAACAAGGGAATTAATTTCACAGAAATAGAACATGCTATTAAAATTGCTGCTAAAATCCATCCTTGTTGCTGTAATTTGTAAAGTCCCCAAATTAAAAAGAAAATCATTACAGGCTCAAAATGTAAATTCCCGGTTAATTCTATAATAACAAACGGATTTAAAGCATACCAAAAAATGTTTTTAATTGGTAGGTTTAAACTTTCTAAAAGTTTTTTTCCGAAGTATAATATTCCGATATCACTAAGAAGAATTATTAGTCTTAAAACAATTACAGAACCAAATATGCTTTTACTAGCAAATAATGCAGTAATTAAAAAGCACAATTGGTTTAATGGTGGATAGTTAGAGAAATGGCTTCCGTTTAGTTCGCCCATGCCATAATACAATTCTGAAGCCTGATAAATTGGATAAAACTCTTGTTGAATAAATTGTTCGGGTACAAATAAATACGGATTTAATCCTTCTAAAATCATCCTTCCATCCCAAATAAATCTATAAAAATCTTGTGATAGATTGGGGATTGAAAATAAAAAAATCAATCTAAATAGAATAGAAATACCTGCTAAACTAGTAAAAGAGAGGGTGCTTTTTTTTATCAGAAAGTAAAAACAACCAAAAAGAAAAACCCACATAAATGTGAGTTTATAAAATTCTGTTCTTTCTAAAAAATATGCACATAGAAAATAAAGAATTGTGCTAGTTAAAATTAAAAGCGCAACTTTATTTTTTACAAAAAAAGACATTATGCTTTAGAGAAAATCGATTTAAAAAATACGTAACCAAATCCAACAAAAAGCATAAAGTGAAAAGGGAATAGTCCAAAATCCCCACCTTGATCACCAACAATAAACGCGCTATACATTCCAAAAACAAAATATAAAGCTAACATTCCTTCTAAAATTACGTGAACTGACGGTTTTTTCTTGATGTATTTGTTATTTTTCCAACCATCTTTTAAAGTTATAATATTGAATTTAGGTGTTCTAACAAATTCACTTTTTTTGCCAAAATGACCTTCTAAAACGGCAATGCTATTGTGTAGGGAAAATCCCATTGCAACAGAGAAGAAGGTTAAAAAAGCAAATATATATTTAAAGAAATTTTTAAATCCTTTGCCATAGATGTTTTTGTACATATACCAATAACAAACAAAAAATATTAATGAACTAACAACAAAAAAGCTCATTATATAAAAGTAATTTTTTAAATGTGCATATTCATTTTTAATATACAACATTGGTATACTTAAGACAGCTACTAAAAATATGCAAATAAACATAGAACTGTTTAACAAGTGCAATAAGCCGTGAATTTTAGTTTTGACAGAAATATTTTTATTAATAATAATACGTCTTGCCATTTTTTGAAAATTCTCTGCGCCACCTTTATTCCATCTAAATTGCTGTGTTCTAGCCGCACTAATAACCACTGGAAGTTCAGCAGGAGTTTCTACTTTTTCTAAATACTTAAATTTCCAATTCTTTAATTGTGCTCTATAACTTAAATCGATATCTTCTGTAAGTGTATCACCTTCCCAATTACCTGCATCGTAAATACATTCTTTACGCCAAATACCTGCAGTTCCGTTAAAATTAATAAAATGACCTTGGCTATTTCTACCTACTTGTTCTAGGGTGAAATGGGCATCTAACATAAATGCTTGGATTTTTGTAAGTGTAGAGTAATTTCTGTTAATATGACTCCATCTTGTTTGTACGACTCCTATTTTTGGATCTTTAAAATAGGGAGCGGTTTCGTATAACCAATTTGGTTTTGGTAAGAAATCGGCATCAAAAATGGCGATAAATTCACCTTTAGCAGTTTTTAAGCCCTCTTTTAGTGCACCAGCTTTGTAACCTTGTCTGTTAGTTCGTCTAATATGCTGAATATCAATACCTAGTTCTAGAACCTTTTTGATATGTTTAGCTGTCATTTCTATAGATTCATCAGTAGAATCATCTAAAACCTGAATTTCTAATTTATCTAATGGGTAGTTTATTTTAGCAATATTTTTTAATAAACGTTTCATAACATACAATTCGTTGTATACGGGCAGTTGTATGGTTATGTAAGGAATCTCTTCTGGATTGTTAAAATCGAATTTAATCGATGTATCTTCTTTATTTTTATACTTTAAATAATTTAAAAGTAAATTTAACTGCGCTACTGCATACATAAAAATGAGCAACAACGAAACTGTGTAGACGAAAATAATAAAATATTCTAAAAACATTATTTAAAACTGTATTTAAAAATCCAACCTAAAATTTTAATTCCTGCAAATATAGTACCTTTTATTGTACCTGACACTTTAGAAACACCAATTCTATTTCTGTATTTCATAAAAATTTCTTTATATGTTAATTTTTGCTTTAAAGCCTTTAATTGCATCTCTATAGTCCAGCCATACGTTTTGTCTTGCATATTTAACGCTATCAGTTTATCATACTTTATAGCTCTAAAAGGGCCCAAATCTGTGAACTTTGCTCTAAATAATAGCTTCATCAAAGAGGTAGCGAACCAATTTCCAAAAACTTGTTGTGGTGTCATAGAACCCTTTTCACGTAATTCTTTTACACGAGCACCAATTACAAAATCTATATTATCATTTATAATAGGCGCAATAATTTCGGTTAATTGTTCTGGATAATCAGAGTAATCACCGTCTAAAAATACAATAATTTTTGGTTTTATTTCTTGTTTTGAAATATAATCCATTCCTTTTAAACAAGCATAACCATATCCTTTTCTTTGTTCTTTTAAAACGGTTGCACCTGCGTTTTTAGCATTTACTTCTGTGTTATCCGTAGAATTATTGCTAATAACTATTATTTCTTCTACAATCTTTGGGATATCATTAATAACCTTAGCAATTGAATCTTGCTCATTATAAGCAGGAATAATAACTTTTATAATTGGTTTCATTTATTGTAAATCGCTTAAGGTATTCTCTTTTTTAAAAGATGAAAAATCTCTCCATTCACTTCCTTTTTATATTTAGAAGTTTTTATTAATCTAACTTCTTGTATACCAAAAATACCAATTTTCTGTTTGTTTTGCAATTGACATCGATGATGAAGGATTGCTTTTTTATCATAAAATAACCACCAATCCTCTTTTATCCCATCTTTGAAACGACTTTCTTTCTCTTTACAAGAATTTAGGTAGTAAAAGTACCAATATTTTATTTCTAAATTATCTTTAAAAAGACCTTCTTTTTTTAGATTTCTATTTTGCAATAGAATTTCTAGTAATTAATCTTATTTTTATTCGAAAATCTAACTTTTTTTTGTTCGACTGTTGGTATAAAATACCTTTTGATATTTTTTTGACCCTAAAAAGCAACAACTATTGCTAGTGCACTTGTAAGAATTAGACTTCTCTTTTTATTTATTTTAATAATTTAGAGAAGGTAAACTGATTTTGTTAATTGCTTACTAATCAATGTCCTCTCATAACTAATCACTGATAACTGATCTTTGAAAACTTATTTCTTATTAATCAATGACATTAAATCAATGTCATTTCCTAATAATATTTCTGTAGGATTTATTCTACCATCTTCCGGGCCATTTTCTAATTTTAAAACTCCTCTTGGGCAAACTGCCGAACAAATTCCGCAACCTACACAACTAGAACGCACAATGTTTTCGCCTTTTTGCGCGTATGCCCTTACGTCAATTCCTTGTTCACAATATGTAGTACAATTTCCGCAAGAAATACATTGACCACCATTGGTGGTGATTCTAAAACGCGATTTAAAACGCTGGACAAAACCTAAATAAGCAGCCAAAGGACAACCAAATCTGCACCAAACTCGGTTTCCAAAAATCGGATAGAACCCCGTGCCAATTACACCTGCAAACCATGCACCAACCAAGAAACTATAAGTATCTTTTATCCATTGAGATTTAATACCTAAAAAAGACTGAGTTCCAGAAAAATAGCAATATAAAGTAACTGCGGTCATCAATAATGAAAAAGCTAATACAGAATGAATTAACCATCTTTCTAGTTTCCATGATTTTAATGTCTTATCTGAATTTTGTCTGTAAGGATCGCCTAAAGTTTCAGCTAATCCTCCACAACCACAAACCCAAGAACAATACCATCTTTTACCAAAGAAATACACCATTACTGGCACAATTACTAGGGTTAGGACAATTCCCCAAACTAAAATAAAGATGCCAATTCCCCCACTATTTTTAAGGCTTTCTATATTCCATTCAAAGAAAAAATCATAGTCTAAAGGAAATGCACTTTTAAAATCATAGCCTGGCATATTTAGGCTGGTCATTATTTCTGGAATTAAAAATGCAAAAACAATTTGAAAAAACAAAACTGATGTTGTTCTTATAATCTGATACTTATTGTGTCTGTATTTAATGTACATTCTTGCGCCCATTACTAGCATAATTGTACAGTATAAAAATCCGTAAACAAACCATTGAGAAGCTTCTCCGCCATTTAAAAAGTTGCTAATTGGGTCAAAAATAAAAGTCCAATTTACTACGTAATCTGGTCTAAAATAAAGCACTAAATAAAAAGTAACTAAATAAACAAGTACCAACCAAGCAATCCAGCCTCGATTTGTAGCAGATTCTTGGTAAATTCCGTCGTTTTTGATACCTGATTTTCCTAATAAAATAAGATTTGGAAGAATAAACATAAGCGCTCCAATAATTCCTAATCCAAAAGTTAAAAACCACGAAAGACCGGGGTTATCTTTGATAAATCCTTTACCCGATTTTTTTGCTAATTCGTAGCTTAATGAATGAGGTTTTCCAAAGATTTTATAGGCATATTGCTCACTTTTTTTAGCCCAGTTTTTTTCTGCCCCATATTTTTCAATTTGTACATCATAATACGTATTTGACGTTTCAAAAGCGGCTGTTACTTTGCTCGAAAATTGAAAAATATTGATGTTATCGGTGGTAACGATTGCTTTAGAAAGTTCTTTTTTTAGGATTTTACTTTTATAACCTTTATCAGAAATAAAAGCCTCTAATTCTTGTTGGGTTAAGCTAAAAGAGCCTGTAAAAATAGAAGCTGTAAAAACTGACAATCCTATTATAAAGATTATTAACCCTGTATTTTTTATAAATTTCATATAAATTACGCTTTAGTAAAAATTCGTTTCCAACTTTTCTTTTTTAATAGGATGCTTGTATTGTTTTCTTGATTGAATTTCGCTACAATTTCAGTTTCGTGTAATTTGTAAAATTCAGGATCAAAATTTGCATCCGCTAAAAACTCTAAAACATATTCAATAGATTTATTTTTTGTGAGCCATTTGTCAAAAGTTTCGTGGCGCATTCGAATTCCGAAGGTATTAATCCCTAAAAATTTATGAGTATTTACATCATAAGAAATTGTAATACATTTGTTTTCTTTTGGGTGTTGCCACTGAAAATACGTTTCGTTTTCTTGCTTATCTCGTTCACTAAAAACCCAACCATATGTTTGGTATTCGATGTCTAAAAACTTAGCTGAATTAAACCAATGGCCTGGTTTGTATTCGGTTTTATTGTTACAAATTGTTTGCGCAACGGTTTCTCCCATCATTCTTCCGGTATACCAAACTGCTTCAATAGTTCTTCTTTGACCAATTGCCTCGCGTTGCTCTGCACAATCGCCAATAGCAAAAACATCCTTTATATTTGTCTCTAAATAACGGTCTACTAAAACACCTTTTTTTGTTTCAATTTTTGATGTTTTAATAAAATCAATATTTGGAGTAACGCCGGCAGTTAAGCCAACTACATTGCATTCAATTTCTTCGCCAGTTTCTTCAATAATTATGGATGTTACTTTGCCATTTTTATCCGCTTTAATTTCTTTTAAATTAGTGTTTAATCTCAAATCTATATGATGTCCTAAAATGTGTTTACTAATCATTTTTGATTCTTGTGCAGGTAAAACTCCGTTCCAGAAACTATCTTCTCTAACTAAAAAAGTAACAGGAATTTTTCTACTTATTAGCATTTCTGCTAATTCAATTCCTATTAATCCGCCACCAACAATTACAGCTCTTTTACAGACCTCTTTATTAGGAGCATGTTTTTCTAAGTTTTCTAAATCTTGCTTGTGATACATGCCCATTACGCCTTCTAAATCTTGACCTTTCCAGCCAAATTTATTGGGTTTAGAACCTGTTGCAATAATTAATTTATCATAAGAAAGAGTTGATGAATCTTTAAATTCTAGTAATTTTTTATCAGTATATATAGTGTTTACAAAACCTTCTTTTAGATTGATTTTATTTTTATCCCAAAACCAATTTTCGTAAGGTTGTGTGTGTTCAAATTTTTGATGACCCATATATACATACATAAGTGCCGTTCTTGAAAAAAAGAATTTCGTTTCGGCAGAAACTACCGTAATTTTCTTGTCAGAATTCTTTCTGATATGTCTAGCAGCAGTAATTCCAGCAATTCCATTTCCAATAATAACAATATGTTCCATAGTTGTTTGATTTCTGCTTTTAAGTCGCAGTTAAAGTTAAGAACTTAATAGCCAAAACTAATTTAGAATAGATATAAATAAAAAAGTGTCTAAAAAAATGCAAGTATTTAGGGGTTTTTAAGATGTAAATTACAATTCTTGCTTAGCAATAAAAACTTTCAGAAAAATGAAAATAGACCTTTAAAGAGTTTGTGTATTCTAAGTTTATTTATAGGCTGTAATGTTGTTACTTAGGAAGATACTGCTGTAAAAAGTAATATTCAAAACTATAAGCCATCAAAATCATTAAATAAAGGCAATGGGATGTTAAGTTTTTAATAATCTATAAACAGATACTAAAGGAAATTACAATGGTATTAAATTGGATAAGATTAGAGCAACCTTTTTTTCATCAACCCTAGATATTTTTACAGGTATTTTTGATAACAACCGCATAAATATTGGTTTATTAGAATACAGAACAAATGTAATTAATGGTAAAAGCGTACCAACTATTCTAGGTTTTGTAAAACATTATTAATGAGTAGGTGATTTTAGTCAATATTTTACCTTATTAGGTTTCGGAGGAAAATATCAGTTATATAACACCCTAAATCTAGAAGTTTTACAAAGTAAATTTGTAAGAGGAAATGATACAGGCTTAGGGCACAATTATAACATATGTTTAAGAGCTTTGTTTTAATTAAAATTAGTATTTTTAGAGAGATTTATGAAAATAACAAAACCCCTTTTATTACTATTGTTCTTTTTACAAGTTTCCTGTAAAAGCCAATCTAAAAAGATTAACGGATTAAGTTTCGTTGCGTCAAGAGATAAAATTGATACCACACATACAAACCCTGTTTTAAAGGTTCAAAGTAATTATGTTGCTTTGATGCCTTTTGGTTTTATAAAAGAATTATCATCACCCAAAATCACGTATAATTCAGACAGACAATGGTTTGGTGAAACCAAAACCGGAGTATCTCAATATGCAAAAGAGTTTCAAAAGAAGGGTGTGAAAATTATGGTGAAACCTCAAATTTGGGTTTGGCAAGGAGAATTTACAGGATTGATAGAAATGCATTCTGAAGAAAAATGGAAAATTTTAGAAGAATCTTACACTGCATTTATTTTAACATACGCAAAAGCATCACAAGAAATAAATGCAGATATTTTTTGTATTGGAACAGAACTAGAAAAATTTGTGATCAAAAGACCTAATTATTGGCAAAAGCTCATTAAAGAAATTAGAAAAGTATATCAAGGAAAACTAACCTATGCCGCAAATTGGGATGAGTTTAAAAGAGTTCCTTTTTGGACAGAAATCGATTTTATTGGCATTGATGCTTATTTCCCTATTAGTGAAAAAAAAACACCAACTGTAAAAGAATTAGAAATTGGCTGGAAACCTCATAAACAAGAAATTACAAGAATTCAGAAACAATATAACAAACCAATTTTATTTACAGAATTTGGATACAGAAGTGTTGATTATAATGCAAAAAAACCTTGGTTTGTAGATAATGTAGAAGGCAATATTAATTTACAAGCACAAGTAAATGGCTTGCAAGCAATACACAATCAATTCTGGAAAGAAGATTGGTTTGCAGGAGGTTTTGCTTGGAAATGGTTTCATAAACACAAAGATGTTGGAGGTGGTGGTGATAACAGATTTACACCACAAAATAAACCAGCAGAAGAAACGCTAAGAAAATTATACAAACAATAGTTTTTTTTTAAAAAATAGGATGTAATGCTAGCGTGTCTAAAAAAGGTAAATTCTAAGTTTAGCGATCTAGGTTTTATCTTGATGCTAATATGGTAATATATTTGAATAAATTTAGCAAGATAAAAATTATTTGTTACACAGTACAAAGCATAAATGTTGGTTCTTTTTTTTACTATTATTAGCAATAATTCCTGCTATTTTTTCTCAAGAAAAATTAGTTTTCGGGATTGATATTGTAGGAGCAAAAAACATGAAAAATTCTTCTTTAATGAAAAATTTAAGTACACAAAAAGATTAAATTTTAGATTTTTCCCTATTAGAAAAAGACTTCATTCAGCTAAAAAGACTGCCTGCAATTAGTCATGCTTATTTTTAAATTATTCCTTCTCATGATAATTTTTATACCGTTTTAATTACTGTTGAATAAAATTTAACAGTTATTCCGGATGTTAATTTTTGGATCACCACAAACAAACGATTTGCTTATAAATGAGGCTTGTATGATTATAATTTTCTAGGAATAAATATTGCATTTGAAGGATTTTATCAAAACAATGGCTATGATTCTTAAGCCATTAATTTTAGTGTGCCAACTTTTTTTTCTAAAAAATGCGGATTAAAAAATAAATCATTAAAACTGCAAAAGTGAAGAACATTTATGTTTTAAAGTCAAAAGCGCAAATTATTTGTTTAATAACATTTCTTTTGATGTTTTAGGAGTGCATCAAGTAAATTTTAAAAATCAAATTCAATTTGGATTCAATTTTTTTAAATAGCACTATCAATATCTGTCAGGAATTACAAGTTCTGCAATTACGCAAATGTTAAACCTTTACAAAACTCTTTTTAAATTTGTTTGCACCTTTTGCTTTAGATAACAATATAAACCTTCGTAGCGTTGGTATTTTTATTGATAGACGAACCGTTAGCATTGTTTGGAACACAGAATATAGACATACTGTTTACAATAAAATTGGTTTACAATTTAAACGAACCTATTCATAGATTTTGGTTTTTGGAGAAATCCTGGAGTATTAATTAATGATTTTGTAAAAAGTAAAACGTACATGTGTATTCGGGTTTTGGGTTGCGTTTTATCAGTATAAAAATATACAATGCTATTTTTAGAATTGATTATGGCTTTAGGATAAACAATAATCAAAATAACTCAAAAGGAGGTTTGGTTTTCGGAATTCGGCAATATTTTTAATTTAATCTAAATTTAATATCAATTCCTTTTGTCTTTTTTAATAAACTTTTAATTTCGCAAAAAATAAAATTTAGATGAGCACTTTTGCAATTGGTGATATTCATGGCGGCTTAAAAGCGTTACTTCAGGTTTTAAATCAACTTGAAATTAAAGAAGAGGATACTCTTATTTTTATGGGTGATTATGTTGACGGGTGGAGTGAATCTGCACAAGTTATAGACCTTTTAATAAATCTTTCAGAAAAATTTAACTGTATTTTTATTAAAGGCAATCACGATTCTTGGTGTCAAAAATGGTTGCAAAGTGGTGTTGTACATCCTCTTTGGTACCTGCACGGTGGCAAAGAAACGATGTATAGTTATGAAGGTTTTACGGATGAAAAAAAACAACAACACCTTCTCTTTTTCGAAAATCTACCATTGTATTACATAGACGAAGAAAATAGATTATTTCTACACGCAGGTTTTACTTCTACACAAGGAGTTGAACAAGAGAAATTTCAAGAACTTTTTTATTTAGATAGATCTCTCTGGGAAATGCTTTTGGTGATGGATAAAACGATTGAAAAAGATTCACTATTTTATCCGAAGAGATTATTACATTACAAAGAAATTTATATTGGTCACACACCAACAACGAACTACAACGAATCTTCGCCAATGAATATTGCTAATGTTTGGAATATTGATACAGGTGCTGCTTTTAAAGGAAAAGTAACAGGAATAAATATTGATACAAAAACCTTTGTTCAAAGCGATAATTTGCCAGATTTATATTCTGATGAAAAAGGAAGAAATAAATAATTTATTTTTTTCTTAAAGGATATAATTCTTGTTTGATGAAATTTTTTGGAAAATATTCGTCACCTTCAAAACCTAATTCGATATCTCTACCAGAATACGGAATGTAATTTGTTTTAAAAATATAATCCCAAATGCTTAAAGTTATCGCGAAATTAACGCCACTGCTTCTTTCTTCTGGTAATTTTTTAGCATGATGCCAAATATGCATTTTTGGGTTGTTTAAAATGTATTTTAAAAAACCATAATCCCAATTAATATTTGCGTGGTTTAAATGGCCAATTGTAATATTAAAGAAATGCACAAGTGCTACATCTTGTGCAGAAAATCCACCAATAATGGCTAACGGAATGTATTTTATAGAACTGTAAATTACAGGTTCCATCCAATGATAGCGCAGATGTGCTGCAAAACCCATTTGTTTTACAGAGTGATGTATTTTGTGAAAATTCCAAAGAAACTCAAATTGATGCAACAATCTGTGTGTGCACCATTGTACAAAATCTACTACAATAAAAAAGATTAAAATTCTAGCCCAAAAAGGAAGTGCGTTGATTTCTATTAATTGAAAATCAGAAATTGATATGTTAACCACTCCTACAATATCATTAAACAATTGTGCCGCTGTATTAGACAAAGCAATTAATACAATTAAGTTTAATAAAAAGAAATTGAAGAACATATAAAATAGATCTAACCAAAAATCTTTTCTAAATACCGCCTGATTTTTACGCCATGGAAAAAGCATTTCTAAACCCCAAACTACTAAAGAGATTAAGATTAATCCGTAGAAATAATTCTCCCAATTAAGTTCCATCAATATCGATTTTTGGATATAGTTCCAATAACCAGTATAAGAGTTTCTTATGATGTCTAGGTATTTATTCATTGTGTTACAAAGTTACGAAGTTATTTTAAGTTCTTATAAGTATGAGATTTAAATAAATCATAAAACTTTAGTTCTGCTTTTTTCCAATATAATTCTTTTAAAATTATTTCTTTTTGAATGTAAATCTAGCACTACTATTGTGAATTCGTATTATAAATACTTTTTTTTAAAAGGAATTTGGCAGCTAATTTTTTTCTGGACTTGTTTCTAAAACAGTTTTTATTTTAAGGTTTATAGTTCTGTTTTATTTTAATAAAACTATTGTTTTTCTAATTTTTGTTATCTGAATAATTGCAGTTCGTCTTGCTAAAAAAGTAATTCAACTACAGTAAAGACCAAACTAGGGGCCGAAGTATTTATTTTGTAGTTTAAACAACATATTTACACTATATTTTAAATTAGATTACATGAAAACTAAATTTTTTACCTTATTTTTTTTAGTAACGTTATTACAAAGTTGTGTTCAAGAACTTCCAGGAACTGCAGCAGAACAACTTGTATATATTAAGGGTGATATTAGAACATTAGTAGTTCCAAACGACCACGATTTAAGACCAATTACATTGCAAAACACAAATATTAATTTATCTGATAAATCGCGCGCGGATATCGTAAAAATTAAAATATTTAAAATTGAGGATGACTTACAAATACTATTGTACGAAGGTTTTATTAACAGAGAACAATCAATCAATAATTTTTTAAAAGTACCAAATCATACAAAGTTATTATTAGTAAAAGCTGATTTAGCCTCGGGTTCTAGAGAGTGGGTAATTACGCCTAATGAATTAAAAAATTTTATTATTGAAGATGAAATAGTAATTGATGAAGATGGGGATGAAAGCAAAAGCGCTTCTTCTGCGAAAACAAGCGGATCTTCCTCTAACGATAACCCTCCAACTTGGAATTGTGATGATTACGCAGAATTTAGTGGTAATCAAGGTGGTAATTTTAAAATAACTACCAATTCAACGCAATCGCTAACAGTTAATAATAATACAAATATCTATATATGCAGCGGAAGCTCTTGGAATCCAAGTTCTTTTTCCGATTAGGGAGGTAAACTTAATATCTATGTAGCTAGTGGGGCAAGTTTATCTCTTAATGGAGCTTTATATTCAACGATTTATAACGAAGGCACTTTTAATGGAGTAAATACAATTTTCACACAAAATAGTGAATTTAACAACTGGGGAACTGCGAATATTGCTGGAAATCTTGGTGTCTTTTCTGATGAAATAAATATTTATGGAGGTACTTGTAATATTTCAGGATCTTTACAAATAGAGGGACATTTTGACAATGATGGAGGAACTGTTAATGTTGGTGGAAATGTTACAATTTCAGATAAATTGCATAATAAAGAAGGATCTACACTTACCGTTGAAGGGAATTTTACTGTTAATAATGGCGAATTTAAAAATGATTGTAAAACTATTATTTCTGGTAACTTCGTAAATAGCAAAAAAGTAGAATTTAAAAATGCTTCATACACGTCAATAACTGGAAGTTTTACAAGTAATTCGACTGACGATGTAAAAATTGAGCAAGGTTCAATATTTAAATCTGCGAGTATTACATCTGGCGGAAATATAGTAGGAAATTATGGGTATTCTATTATAGAAACTGGTTCTATAACTTTTTGGTCTTCAAGTAAAAAGTTTAAAGGAGAATTAGATATTTGTTCTAACAGTTATACAAATAGCATGGGCGATAACAACGTAATTAATTCTTGTACTACTTTTATTTCAACTAGTACTTGTTCACTTGGGTATAATAACGCTCTTGATAATGATAATGATGGCGTAATCGAAGGTGTAGATGTTGATGATAACAACCCTAATGTAGCTTCTTATAATTTTCCACAAGGGCAAAACACCTTTTTTACATCTTTCTATGAAGATTTGTATCCGTGCATGGGAGATTATGATTTAAATGATCTTGTTCATAATTATACTTACCAGGAAGGCGTTAATAATGGAGCTGCTCAAAATGGACAAAATACTTTTATAACCGAAATTAAGTTTGATTATAAATTTCCTGCAATGGGAGCTGGTTTTAACAACAGTTTTGTATTGCGAGTTATAGATGAAGATAATAATGCGACCTTAGTTTTAGATAGCTCTGCTAATTACGCAATCAGTGAAATAACAAGACTTCATGACAGCCAAAACAACACAACATTATTTGTTTTTAATAATATTAAAAGTATCTATACAAATAATGCAGGTGGTATTATAAATACAGTTCAAATTAATTATTCAGGCATTCCAGTAATATCCGGAACCGTTACTAATATAAATGGAGCTTATGACGAGTTTATATTACAGAATGGGCAATTGGGTCATGAGATACATCCTTTGTTTAACCAATTACACCTTAATTACTCAGCACTAAATAAACCTTCAATGTTCAATGATGCTAATAATTTTTTAAGATGTGATGATAGGTCTTCTGCCAATGGAGCTCTTTTTGTAAATGCTAATGGATTTCCATGGGTATTAACAGATTTACCAATTGATTCACCTTGGCCAAAAGAAGGCATTTCAATTTTAGAAGCATATCCCAACTTTGATGATTTTGTAATTTCAGATCCTTCTTTAGATTGGTACTCAGATAAGAATGGAAATAGAAATATGTTTAAACTAATTCAATAAGACAATTCAATTATAAATTTAAGTCCGTCAATAATAATAAAATTATTGACGGACTTTTTTTAATGAGAAATAAAATATTTTGCCTTTTATTTTCTAAAGCGCTTTAATCACCTCTTTAAAAAGTGTAATCATTTTAGGTTCTGCTTTACCAGCAATGGCAATAATTTCTGCAATATCTACAGATTGTAAATTTTTAGGATCACATTCATCCGTTAAAACAGAAATAGCAGCACAAGGTAAATTCAGTTGCTTTGCAACAATAACTTCGGGAACTGTACTCATACCAACGGCATCCGTTTCTAAAATCTGGAGCATTCTGTATTCTGCTCTTGTTTCTAGTTGAGGCCCTAAAACACTTGTGTAAACCCCTTCGTGCAAAAGAATGTTTTTTTCTTTAGCGATTTTTTTTATTTTTTGATTGATTTCTTTAGAATATGGTTCTAATAAATCAGCAAAAATATTACCGAAATTATTAGCACCTTTAAAAGCTAAAGGCGAGCTTCCTTGTAGGTTTATGTGATCGTTAATAAGCATTAAATCTCCTTTTCTATAACTGAGGTTTATTGCACCTGCAGCATTCGAAACCAGCAAGTTTTTAATTCCTAAACCATGCATCGTTCTAATTCCGTAGGTAACTTCCCAAGCATTGTAACCTTCATATAAATGAAATCTACCGGCCATAACTACTACTTTTTTTCCTGATAATTCTCCATAAATTAATTTACCAGAATGAAACTCAACAGTTGCCACTGGGAAATTAGGAATATCAGCATATGAGATTTCTTTTTCAATCAAAATTTCATTTACTAATTTACCCAAACCTGTTCCTAATACGATTCCTATTTCTGGATGAGTAATGCCTGCTGATTTTAAAAAGTCGATGGTTTCTTGTAGTTGTTGTTTTTTCATTATTTTAAAAATTGTTGAAAAGCTGGATGATGTTCAATATCTTCAAAAACATCAACATCATTCAGTTCTTGCAACAAATGTACTTTTTTATCTTTTAAGTCTGTTAAAGTATCTCTTCTAACAGTTTCCGTTCCCCAATTTTTGTTTTTAAAGATAGCTGTATGTATGGAATTCATTCCTAATAAATAGTAACCACCGTCTTCTGCAGGGCCGATAACAACATCATTTGTGTCTAATTTGTTAAAAGCAGTTTCTATAATTTCTGGTGTTAAATCATACAAATCACTACCAATAATAAGTACTTTTTGGTAGCCAGCATCAAAACTGTTTTTAAAAGCGTTTAACATTCTAATACCTAAATCTTCTCCAACTTGTTTGTGCTTTTGATACATAGTTTCATCCCAAATATCATTAGATCTTATTTTTAAAGAATAATACACCGCTTTATCCGAAGTTACTTTTGATGAAATATCACGCGTTTTTTGTAGTAAGAATTTATAAATTTCTAAAGCCGTTTCATTACCAACTGTTTTAGCCAAACGTGTTTTTGCTTTTCCTAATTCAGGATTTCGGGTGAAGATGAATAGTAAACGGTTGCTTTTTGAATTTTTTATCATTGCTGAAATAAATTGTGTTTCATTTTTTTTTATAAAATAGAGATAGAAAACATAGGCTTTGTTTTCTATACTTGGGTTTGATAATTTTTGTAGAATTTTTTATTTATATTTTAATAGGTAACAGTTAGCACTGAAAATTGCAAGTACCAGCAGAAGTTTTTTTTTACTAATACACTTTTTCACCTTTTGTAAGCCATTTACTCCAATTCTCGTTATAAATGTGGATTTTTTCGGTGGTGTTTCCTAAAGTATCAATCACTTTAAAATTCTTGTTTTTCCATTCAAAAATGCCTCCGTATAAATTATACACATTGGTATAGCCCTTTTTGATAAGTTTATGAGCAATAATTTCTGAACGGATACCCAAAGAACAATACACCACAATTTTTATGTTTTTATCTTTGGGTAATTTTTTAAGAGTTTCATCTATTTTAAAATGATTAGAACCAACAAAAAGTGCATTTTTTAAATGACTTACGTTGTATTCTTTTTTTTCTCTAGCATCTAGTAAAATAGCGTTCGTTTTTAGCGAATCTAAAGTATCTACATATATATAGGGAACATTATTTTTGTTCCATTTTTGTAATAGCTTCTCTAGTTTCTTTTGTGCAGAAACTGTTGAACTAATAAGTAAAAAAAAGATTAAAATTTTCTTCATTTGTACTTTATTTTATGAGATTGCTTCGTAAGCCCGCAATGACCAAGTAAAAATGTTTAACAACATCCACCACCATCATAATGAAAAGTAGATTTAGAAAAGAAAATATCATCTCGTCCTAAAGCTTGCAGGGCAGCAGCTGTTTTATCGCAAATCGCTAATGGCTGATTTTTTAATAAAGTGTGCCCTAAGCCATCATCAAAATAATCGTTACTTCCATAATAAATGGCCGCTTTTCCTGTAAAAACACAAGGGCCGTCTGCGGGCATTGGATCTTTAATTGCCGCAACTTCAATAGATTCAATATAAATTAATTCATCCGTAGGATAATTCTTTGGATCTAAAATTCTGTAGGGTTTTCTTGCTCTAATTTCAATCGTTCCAAAACCAGCATCTGTTAATGCTTTAACATAATCGGCAATCGATAAACTTCCGCTTAAACACAAAGCACGCAAACGAGCATCATTTCTTAATTCATCATTCATTTCTTGCTCACAAGTTGGGTCGCTCATCACTAATTTTCCGTGAGGTTTTAAAACGCGGTACATTTCGTCAATTGCTTTTTTTAAATCATCAGACTTAAAAATATTGAACAAACAATTCTGAGCTGCAACATCGATAGAATTACTTTCTACAGGTAAATCCATTGCGTCTCCTTTTCTTAAATCGACAAAATCACTTTTAAACCATTCATTTTGTTCTTCGGCAACTTTAAAGTTTTTACGAGAAGCTTCTAGCATTTCATCAACAACATCTAGGCCAATTACGCCCCCTTTATTTCTATTGAAATAGGCAAATTGCAATAATTCCATTCCACCACCAACACCAACGTACAACATTTTTGGGTTGTTTGTTAAATCTCTTGCATGCACTGTAGAACCACAACCGTAGTTCATTTCTTGCATAATTCTCGGAATTTTAAGTCCTGGTAATTCCCAAATAGGATTGGTAGTGCAACACAGGCCAATATCTGGTGTTAAAGCCGCTTCTTTATATACATTATGTGTAGTTTCTAAATAACTCATATTTTTTATTTTTGATACAAATTCAGTAATGATTCGTGATTATTTTTTAATTGATAAATTAGGCAACAACACCCTGGCAACTGCTTCCTGCGCCAGCAGTGCAACCGTAACAATGTTGATTGATAATAATATTTCTGTCTTGTAATAGTTCTTCATTATAATCAGCAATGTGTTTTACTTTACTGGCAACTTTTAAATTTAACATTTGATTAAAATCGCAATCATACAACCAGCCATCCCAACTTACAGAAATCGTGTTTGTACACATTACATTGGCAACTGCCGCCGGATTGTAAGCATCTACCAACGAAATCATATAATCTTCATAGTTTTCTGATGCGATTAAATAATCTAAAAAACGACTAATTGGTAAATTGGTAATTGCAAATAAGTTATGAAAATCGATTTCAAAATCATTTTTTAAAGCCTTCTTAAAATCATTTTCTAACGCCATTTGATCTCCAGGTAAAAATGCTCCTGAAGGATTATATACCAAATCCAGCTTTAAACCAGAATCTTTTAGTCCATAACCAATTTCATTTAACATTTGTAAGGCTTTGATCGATTTATCAAAAACACCGTCTCCACGTTGTTTATCTGTTTTTCCACGCGTCCAATGGGGCATTGATGAAACCACATGTACTTTGTGTTTTTTGAAAAACTCAGGCAAATCGTAGTATTTTTTATTCGCTCTAATTATTGTTAGGTTAGAGCGCACAATAAAATCTTTAATTCCGGCTTTCGACGCTTCTTCTACAAACCATCTAAAATTAGGATTCATCTCTGGCGCGCCACCCGTTAAATCTAAGGTATGAGCTTCTGTTTTTTTAATGACTTCCAAACATTGCTTCATGGTTTCTAAAGTCATGATTTCTTTTCTGTCTGGGCCAGCATCTACATGGCAATGCGAACAAACTTGATTACACATATATCCCAAATTGATCTGTAAAATTTCTAATTTTTTAGGGCGTAAAGGAAACTGATTTGTTTCTTTAATTTTAGCAGCAAAAGTAGGTAGCTCTCCGTTTGCGAAAATTCCTTCAGAAAGAATCTCCATTTGACGAGACGTATTTGCAATGTCGTTATTTCTTGCTTTAAGAGATTTTGTAACCATATTTTAGTTCTCAGTATTCAGTTTCGGTAAGCAGTTTAGCTAGCTGTTTTGCCAACTAATACTGTAAATTGTATACTATTTTATATTTTAGTGCTCAGTTTCAGTTTTCAGTTTGAGTACGTTTTACTGCCCAGTGATACTGTAAACTGTATACTTATTTATCCGTCCAACTTATTTACTTTATTCATCATTTGAACACCATGTACCAAAGTTGCACCGCTTTTTATAGCCGCGCCAACGTGAATTGCTTCCATCATTTGTTCTTTGGTAATGCCGCGTTGTAAACCATCTTTTGTATATGCATCTATACAATATGGGCATTGTTCTGTATGTGCAACAGCTAAGGCGATTAACGATTTTTCACGAGCAGTTAAAGCGCCTTCTTCAAAAACTTTTCCATAATAATCAAAAAACTTGTTACCAAGTTCTTCACTCCACTCTGTTATTTTGCCAAATTTTCTTAAATCGGCAGCATCATAATAGTTTTTAGACATCGTTTTTAGTTTTATTTTTGATGAAAAATAAAGGTACTATTTTCCGTTTAAAGTCCAGTCGTATGTTAAATAACTAATTTTCGCATCCGGACTAATTTTTGTTTCAGCATATGAATTTATATATGCAATAATTGAGCTGTTTCTTGTAAAATCGTCTTTAAACCAATCAAAAATTGATGAAATTTCAATTTTATTTTCAGAAAGTTTATTTTTTGATGAATCGTTGATAAAATCTATCATTAAACGCGATAATTCTGAATCTATATTTTCTTCGGTAAATGCCCTATTTGATAACTTCGGACAAGAACCAGAAGCGCAATTTACACCTACATGAATTTTAGGGTCAAAGAATTTTTTACGCAAGATTTCGTGTTCTATATGATCTAAAGTATAGGTTTTTCCACCAACTTTCGCAAAAGGAATTTTCCAAGCAGTTTTTCCTTCTTGTTTGATATCGATTATAGACTTTAAAGGGTAATTTTCTAAAATAAGTTTAATTGTATATGCGTTATAAGCATTAATCCAAAATGCTTTTTGTTTGCTTTCTGACGCTGTTTTTTCTGGAGAAGTTTTTTCTAAATAGGATAAAAAAGCTGCTAGTTTGCTTTCATTTGCTTTGAATGCTTTATAATCTACAAATCCGTTTTTTGTAACATGTTTTTGTAGTAAATCATTAAAAATAGATGTTTGTGCCCTTGTTTGATGAAGACCAAAAACAACAAATAATAAAAGTAGTTTTTTCATTAACATATATTTCTGGTTTTTTAGACGAGACTTTTTTAGATAGATTACAGAAATTAGTCTAAAATTTCTTCATTTACTTTTAGATTAAATCTTTTTCTAAAAAGATAAACTGCAGCATATAAAAAAGGAGTATCTAAAATAGCTACAAGTATTTTAAAAAGAAAACCACCTATTAATAAGGTCGAAAAAAGATGCCAAGGCAAAATTTTAAAAGTACACAAAAGAGTAATTACAGTAATCGTATCTATAAATTGTGATGCAAAAGTAGAGAAATTATTACGCAACCATAAATGCTTTCCTTTGGTAAGATTTTTCCAGAAGTGAAAAATTCTGATATCTATAAATTGCGCAAATAAATATGCCATCATCGATGCAAAAACGGCTAAGGGCGATAAGCCAAAAACTAGATGAAAGGTTGTGTCGCTAATTGGAGAGCTATCTATTGCAGGAACATAGTCTGAAATTAAAATAATAATCATCGAGAAAAAAGAAGCGAAAATTCCGGCAATAACTACTTGATTGGCTTTCTTTTTCCCATAAATTTCTGATAAAATATCAGTAATTAAAAAGGTAATTGGGTACGGTAAAATGCCTACAGAGATTTCAAAACGATACCAGCCAAAAGGTTCCCAATAAAAGAATTTTTGAAAAATTAAGTTCGAGGCAACTAATGAAGAGATAAATAAAGCAGCTAAAATTAAAAAAATACTATCTGCTACTTGTTTGTCTTTTTTTGTCATTAAGCGAAATTACTAAATATTCTTTGAGTTTTAAATATCAAAAAGTAAATTGATGTCTTTAGCCTCGATTGAAGCCTTTCGACAGCGCTCAAGACAGGCTCTTGTTTGACCCTTTTTGTTATCCAAAAAAGTGTGTGCATTTCAACTTCGTTCAATATAAACTTCATGCGGGATTAGCTTCAAATAAAAATCATTATTTTTGCGCACGGTTATTCAGTTAAATAAAACAACAATTAAATATTAGAAAATGAAAGCATATATTTTTCCGGGTCAAGGAGCACAATTTACAGGAATGGGATTGAATTTGTACGAGAAGTCTACTTTGGCGCAGGAATATTTTGAAAAAGCAAACGAGATTTTAGGATTCTCAATAACAGATATAATGTTTGAAGGAACTGCAGAGCAATTAAAAGAAACGAAGGTTACACAGCCCGCTATTTTTTTGCATTCGGTAATTTTAGCAAAGGTATTAGGAGCTTCTTTTCAACCAGAAATGGTTGCAGGGCATTCTTTAGGTGAACTTTCTGCATTGGTTGCAAATGGAGTTTTATCTTTTGAAGACGGATTAAAATTAGTTTCTAAACGTGCTTTAGCAATGCAAAAAGCATGTGAAATTGCCCCTTCTACAATGGCTGCAATTATTGGTTTAGAAGATGCTGTAGTAGAAGAAGTTTGTGCTGAAATTGATGGAATAGTGGTTGCTGCCAATTATAATTGCCCAGGTCAATTAGTAATTTCTGGAGAAATTGAAGCTGTAGAAAAAGCCTGTGAAATATTAAAAGAAAAAGGCGCAAAAATGGCTGTATTACTCCCTGTTGGTGGCGCGTTTCATTCGCCAATGATGGAGCCAGCAAGAGAAGAGTTAGCTGCTGCAATTGAAGCTACTACATTTAGCAAACCTACGTGCGCTGTGTATCAAAATGTAACTGCGAGTGCTGTTACAGATCCTAATGAAATAAAGAAAAATTTAATGATTCAGTTAACTGCGCCTGTAAAATGGACGCAATCTATGCAAGCAATGATTGCTGATGGGGCAACTGAATTTATAGAAGTAGGACCAGGTAAAGTTTTACAGGGTTTAATGCGTAAAATTGATAGAAGTGTTACTGCAAGTGGAGCAGTTTTGCCTGAGTAAGAGAAATTTCAACTGCTTTTTTTCCCTTTTAGCATCAGAAATCCGCTTTAAATAAGGTTTTTTTAATTCATAAATATTAAAATTGTACTTTGTTTTTGTCAACTAATAATAATCACAAAAAATAAAAATTATGCGCACATTTAAAAACAAAATTATCTTTTCTTTCCTATTGTTTGTAGCAATGAGTTTTTCTAGTTGTGAAGATGCTAGTACAGAATTAACTATTGAAAGCAAAGTAGAAATATTAGAAAGTGATGAATGGCTTTTAAAAGATTTTGAAGACAGAGTAATGCACACTTTTGCAAATGGAGAACGTTTTACCTATTATGGAACAGATAGTAATTTTGATGAGGATGCCATTCCTGGAACTCAAACGTATACTATTTCTGGAGAGTTATTAATCATGGATTTTAACTTTGGCAATATATCTACTTATGAAGTTAAAGTTTTTTGTAATAATAACATCTTAGAATTTTATAGAGATGGCGAATTAAATACAACATTATATCGAAGAGGTTCTAATTACAAGGAGTGTTTGTAATTTCAAGGATATTTAATTAAAAGAGGCTTTCAAAATATTTTGAAAGCCTCTTTTTTTTTAATTTGAAAAATAGTGTTATCGCTTAATTTTCTTTTGTCTTTCATTCAACAAAACAGGTTTTCCATACCCTAATTCTCTCATTCGTTCTAATTGCGTTTCTGCATCACCAACCACCAACCAAATCATTTTATTTGGGTTGATGTATTTGTTTGCCAATTCTTTAATACGTTCTTTAGTCATTGTATTCACCGTGTTTTCTTGGTCTTTTACATAATCAGCTTTTAAACTATACGCACTCATATTAGACAACATTCTTAATTTTGCTCCATCAGTTTCAAAAGCTCTAGCATTACTTTTAATTAAGAAGCTTTTGGTAGTTTCTAAATCTTTATCAGAAAAAGTGTTTGGATAGTCTGCCAGGATTTTTTGAATGGCCTGTGCAGATTCTAAAGTTACATTACTTCTAACACCACTAGAAATTGTAAAATCACCTTTTGCTTTTGTGCCAGAAAAACGAGAGCGAATGCCATATGTGTAGCCTTTTCCTTCGCGTAATTCTTGTGTTAATCTAGAGGCGAAACCGCCACCGCCTAAAATATAATTCATAACAGATGCGGCGTAATAATCTTTGTTTGTTGCTGCTAAAGCAGGAGCGCCAAACTGTAAAATAGATTGTTTTGCATTTGGAATATCATAAAAATAAACGACAGGTTTTATTGGAGCATCTGGGGTTTTATATTCAGGAATTTTCACTTCTTTAGCAATCCAATTTTTGTTTAGGCTTTCTAAAGAAGCCACTACTTTTTCTTTTGAAATATCTCCAACAACTAACATTTTAGCCACAGAGGGAGATATATAGTTTTTGTAAAATACTTTAATGTCTTCTATCGATATTGTTTCTAAGGATGTTAAAGTCCCTAGAGTGTTTTTAGAACGAATATTATCTTTTCCGTAAATTAATTCATTATATGTATTTCTTGCCACAGTATTTGGGTTTCCTTCTTCCTGAAGTAAATTAGCAATAGTTCCCTTTTTTAATAAATCGAATTCTGTTTCATCAAATCGAGGTTCTAAAAGCATCTCTTGTGCTAAAGCTAAAGTTTTGGTGTAGTTTTTTGCTAAAGTTGTTCCGCTTAAAGTAGTGTTTTCTGTATCAGAATAAATGTTGATAGAAGCGCCTAATTCTTGAATCGCTTCTTGCAATTCTTTAACCGTTTTAGTTTTTGTTCCTTTATTTAAAAGACCTGCAGTTAAATTGGCAACGCCTAATTTATCGAAAGATTCTACTAACTGACCTCCATCAATAGTAATATTAAAACGTATAATTGGCACTTCGTTACTTTCAATTCCGAATATCTTTAAGCCGTTTTTTAAACTACTTTCATATACTTTAGGAACCGCTAAAGAAGGAGTTTCACCAAAAGGAGGTTCGATACTTCTGTTAAAAGTTGAAGGAGTTTTTTCGTAGGTTGCAGCAATTTTTGGATCGAATTTTTCTTCAGCGCCGGTTACAATTACTTCTTCTACAACATCCGCTAAAATAGCACCTTTTAGAGCTAAATTGGCAGCATTTTTAGGAACAAAACTAGTAGCAATGTAATTTTTGTTTCTAATGTATTTGTCATACACACGTAGTACATCATCTTTAGTTACAGCTAAGGTGTTTTTAATGTCCTCTGTTACAAAACCAGGATTTCCGGTATATGTATTGTACGAAGCTAAACCAGTTCCTTTACCTAAAACACTAGATAAACTGCTGTAAAAATTAGTTTCTTGACCAGCTTTTATTCTATTTAAATCTTTTTCTGAGATTCCTTCTACTTCAAATTTTGCAAATGCTTTTTCAATTCCGGCTTTTACTTTGTCTAAGTGTATGCCATCAAAAGCTCTTACCAAAAGTTGTGTTTGTCCTGCTAATTCAGAATTGTAATTATACATGGTTGTGTAAGAAGTTAGTTTTAAATTATCAACTAAAACTTCATTTAAAGGAGCAGATTTACCGTTCGATAAATATTCAGTTAAAACTTCTAAAGGATAAGAATCTTGATGATAAGATGCTACCGTTGGCCAAACCATTGTTAATTGAGGAACTCTTGCAAAATTATCTTCATAGTATAAAGACTTAATTTCATCCACTTTTCCAGCTCTTTTTACGAGTGTAGGAATTTCTTCTGTTCCTTTCGGGATTTCATCAAAATATTTATGAATCCATTTGGTAGCTTGCTCTATATCAATATCGCCAGATAAAACTAAAGTAGCGTTATTTGGAACATACCATTTTTTGAAAAATGTTTTTACATCTTCTAAGGTCGCATTTTGTAAATCTTCTAAAGAACCAATTACTTGCCAACTATAAGGATGATCTTTTGGGTATAGATTTTTGTCAATTACATATTGATTGTGTCCATATGGCCTATTATCAACACTTTGTCTTTTTTCGTTTTTAACAACTTGCTTTTCTTTTGCTAAAACAGGATCTGTAACGGTGTTTATAAACCAGCCTAATTTATCGGCTTCTGCCCATATCATTTTTTCTAAGCCGTCTTTAGGTATTGTTTGTAGGTAATTTGTGCGGTCTCTAGAAGTTGATCCATTTGCACCAGAACCTCCAATTCTTGCGGTCATTTTATCCAAGCCGCCTTTTCCTAGATTTTCTGATTCTAAGAACAATAAGTGTTCAAATAAATGTGCAAAACCAGTTCTGCCTTCAATTTCTCTAGCAGAACCAACATGAACCATTAATTCTACAGCAACTACCGGATCTGACGTGTCTACATGAAAAACAACCTCTAATCCATTTTTTAGTTTAATTTTTTTATAGTTGATACTTAGCTCTGCAGCTTCTCCTTGCGTTTTTTCTTCGGATAAATTTTTACAAGCAATAAAAGTAGTTGCAAGTATAAAAGTGATTAAAATTTTTTTCATTTAATTTGAATTGCGATGATGAAAGTTACTAAAATGATAAGAAGAATTGCGTTCTATTTTGTTAAATAAAAATTAAAAATAATTCAATCAATCGATTTATGGTTTTTTATTCAGAATTCCAATTTACTCTTTCCAAGAATAAACGTAAATTTGCAGCTTGTTAAAAGAAAACAGATGCAATACAATCACTTAGATATAGAAAAGAAATGGCAAGAATTTTGGGCAGAAAACCAAACTTTTAAAGCTAGTAATCCTCTCCTGAGCAACGTCGAAGGCAAATCAGAGAAACCTAAATACTATATATTAGATATGTTTCCTTATCCGTCAGGAGCAGGCTTACATGTTGGGCATCCTTTAGGATATATTGCAAGTGATATTTATGCGCGTTACAAACGTCATAAGGGTTTTAATGTGTTGCATCCGCAAGGATATGATTCTTTTGGCTTGCCGGCAGAACAATATGCAATTCAGACGGGACAACATCCAGCAAAAACAACCGAAGAAAACATCAAAACATACAGAAGACAATTAGATCAAATTGGTTTTTCTTTTGATTGGAGTAGAGAAGTACGTACGTCAAGTCCTGAATATTATAAATGGACTCAGTGGATTTTTATTCAGCTTTTTAATTCTTGGTATAATAAGGACTCTGATAAAGCAGAAGATATTGCTGAACTAGAAAAAATTTTTAAAAAAGAAGGAAATAAAACTGTAAAAGCTGTTTGTGATGACGAAATAGTTTCTTTTTCTTCGGATGAATGGAATGCGTTTTCAACCAAAGAACAAGAAGAAATTCTATTACAATATCGTTTAACTTTTTTATCGGATACAGAAGTAAACTGGTGTGCTGCATTAGGAACTGTTTTAGCAAATGACGAAATTGTAAACGGCGTTTCCGAACGTGGTGGTCATCCTGTTGTTCGAAAAAAAATGACACAATGGTCGATGCGAATTTCTGCATACGCGCAACGTTTGCTTGATGGTTTAGAAACGATCGATTGGCCACAACCATTAAAAGAATCTCAAAGAAACTGGATTGGTAGAAGCCAGGGTGCAATGGTTACTTTTAAAGTAGATTCAGGTGCTGCAAAATCAATATCCGAAGTAAAATTATCTTACAAAGAATTAGAAGTTTTAAAAGAATTACGTTTAAATTTATCAAAAGCAGAAGCGATTCTGTGGGATGAATTAAAAAATAAAAAAGGCGCAGCAAAATTTAGAAAAAAATATACAATTGGTACATTTTTAGTGGATTATGTATGTTTAGCAAAAAATATAATTGTTGATTTTTATGGTAAAGAAGATGAAGCTGCAAGAGCTGAGTTTTTTACAAGTAAAGGCTTTCATTTTGTTCGTTTTACCAATCAAGAAGTTCTTGATAATGTGTTGGCTGTTGTTTCTAAAATAAACAATACAATTCAGTTTTCAAAACCAATCGAAAAGTTAGAAAGTAAAGACGATGCTACTTCGCTGGCAGTAGAGAATTCTTATAAAATAGACGTTTTTACAACAAGACCCGATACTATTTTTGGAGTAAGTTTTATGACGTTAGCCCCAGAACATGAGTTGGTTGCAAAAATTACTACAGATGCACAAAAAACGGAAGTTCAAAATTATATTACGGCAACTGCAAAACGTTCTGAGCGCGATAGAATGGCGGATGTAAAAACCATTTCTGGTGCGTTTACAGGGGCATTTGCAATTCATCCCTTTTCTGGTGAGAAAGTACAAATTTGGATTGGAGATTACGTTTTAGCAAATTACGGAACCGGCGCAGTTATGGCAGTTCCTTGTGGTGATCAACGTGATTATGACTTTGCAAAACATTTTACTATTCCGATTCCGAATATTTTTGAGGGAGTCGATATTTCTGAATCAGCACATGCAGACAAAGACGGAACGAAAATTACGAATTCATATTTTTTATCAGGATTAAAATATAAGAAAGCATTAAAGTTAGCCATTTTAGAAATCGAGAAACGTGGTTTTGGTTACGGAAAAATAAATTACCGTTTGCGTGATGCCGTTTTTAGCAGACAACGTTATTGGGGCGAACCTTTTCCTGTGTATTATAAAGACGGAATGCCACAAATGATTGACGAAAAACACTTGCCAATTGTGTTGCCAGAAGTTGAAAAATACTTACCAACCGAAGATGGAAAACCACCTTTAGGAAACGCAACAGAATGGGCTTGGGATTCTCGTAATAAGAAAGTTGTTTCTAACGAAAAGCTAAAAAATAAAACAGTTTTTCCTTTAGAATTGAACACAATGCCAGGTTGGGCAGGAAGTTCTTGGTATTTTAATAGATATATGGATGCTACAAATGCAGCCGAATTTGCAAGTAAACAATCTTTAGATTACTGGAAAGAAGTAGATTTATATATTGGCGGGTCAGAACACGCAACAGGTCATTTATTATACGCTCGTTTTTGGCAAAAATTCTTGTTCGATAAAGGAATTGTGCCTGTTGATGAGTTTGCAAAAAAACTAATTAACCAAGGAATGATTTTGGGAACGTCTGCTTTTGTGTCTATTTTTAAAGGCATTTTTATAGCTGAAAACGACGATTTAAGTAGTACTTCGGATACAAAAATACTTTTTAGTAAATCAGTTATTGATGTTATCAATAAAAATAGCATTCTTTATTATGATTTTTGGAATGAACCTACAATAAGTGATAATGAAATTATAGAAAAATATCATGTTGCGGAGGCGGATGTTGTAAAAGTGAAGAACTTATATGGAACGCTTTTAGAGCTTGCTAGAAAGCTAGGTTTTAAATCTATTTTATGGAATAAAGAAGTTTTAAAAGTACGTTCAATTCATGCCGATGTTTCTTTTGTAAATTCTTCGGATGAATTAGATCTAGAAGCTTTTAAAAATTGGAGAGCAGAATTTAAAGATGCCGAATTTATTACAGAAGAAGATGGTGCTTTCGAGGTTTCTCGTGAAGTAGAAAAAATGTCTAAATCGAAATACAATGTTGTAAATCCTGATGATATTGTTACTCAATATGGCGCAGACAGCTTAAGGTTGTTTGAAATGTTTTTAGGTCCTTTAGAGCAAGCAAAACCTTGGAATACGGCAGGTATTTCTGGAGTTTTTTCTTTCTTAAAGAAATTGTGGAAGCTATATTACAACGAAGAAGTTTTTGAAGTTTCAGAAGAAAAAGCAACATCAGAAGAATTAAAAGTTTTACACAAAACAATTAAAAAAGTAGCAGAAGATATAGAAAATTTCTCTTTTAACACTTCGGTTTCTACCTTTATGATTGCTGTAAATGGTTTAACTGCTTTAAATTGTAACAAACGAGAAATTCTAGAACCTTTATTGGTTTTATTATCGCCGTATGCACCTCATATTTCAGAAGAATTATGGAGTCAATTAGGACATAAAGAATCAATTTCAACAGTCGATTTTCCTGTTTTTGATGCAAAACATTTGGTAGAAAGTGCTAAAAATTATCCTATTTCTTTTAACGGAAAAATGCGTTTTACTTTAGAACTCCCGTTAGATTTATCAAAAGAAGAAATAGAAAAGGCAGTTTTAGAAAACGAAAAGACAATTGTGCAGTTAGAAGGTAAAGCTCCTAAAAAAGTAATTATTGTTCCGGGTAAAATCGTAAACATCGTAAGCTAGAACGCGCAGCCTTTTTAAGTATTTAGCTTGGTTGTAATTTATTATTTTGATTGAGGTACGAAATGAAACAATCTGTTCATCAATTTGTGTGATTTTTGTCATTTCGAAATGAGTCTTTTTAGGCGA
>Ga0209284_10000884_pt1 | contig 48093 bp, 46 predicted proteins | sample FRY03_FD_187211 | JGI IMG/M metagenome (GOLD analysis project Ga0209284, IMG submission 187211) | Freshwater microbial communities from Lake Fryxell liftoff mats and glacier meltwater in Antarctica - FRY-03 (SPAdes) (version 2) | ecosystem: Environmental > Aquatic > Freshwater > Ice > Glacier...
CCTGTTTCTGCGGCTCTTCTATGGTCGGAGCGATTCTAGTATCCTGTGCAGGTCAACGAAAAAAGAAAAACCACACAGCAGCGATAACCAAGAGCAATCAAACTGAAGAAGAGATGATGATGATGTTTTTTTTGGAGAGGAACTTCATGGTGTAAAAGAGAGAAATTTTTGCTTTTTGAGAGAGATGGCATATACTATTGCTACATTTGGCATTAGCCACGTCCCCCATCTGAAAAGATGGGGATTTATTTTTTCAAATTCAGGAGGAGAGCGAGTTGGTGTTGTACTTTTTCAAATTCATCGGTATCAAGTGTGCCAATTTTTTTATCGAGTCGTCGATAGTCTATATATCGTATTTGAGCGAGATTAATAGTGTTTTGTTTCCCTTCACTATGAGTCACGGTTACATACCATGAACCTTCCTTATATTGTGAAGAGAGTGGAACGCCTATAAATGAAGTATGAGAGAGTTTTTTCATGACGAGGATAGGACGACGATAATGTGTATTTTTTCCACAAACTTCAGACCCCACATTTATACCATAGGCACACCACCATATCTCCCTCTCTTTAAAAAGAGGAGCTCTATTGTTTCATCAATCAAGGTGCTTTTTTTGTTCGTTCCAATTATCAAATTTCAGAGAATCTTTGTGCATATTTAGAATGGGGAAGATTTCATATACCCCATCTTGAGAGACAAAACTTCTCGGAGGACGGATTCGAGATTATCGAGACATACCTCAGGGGTCTCGCCTTCTGCATAGGCTCATTCGATACCATTCGCAGACGCAAAATAGAGGTCTTTTTTTTCCCTTTCGAGTGTTATTTTGAGCATAAAAAGAGTATATATATTCTGGGTGATTTTCAAGGGAAAAATCTGAGAAATATTTCAAAATGGAAGGGCGACAAAGTATTGAATATGAAGATGGGAGATTGTATGGAGATTCTGAATCAGTCTTAATACTTCATACCAAATACAAAGTACAGTCTATTATATCATAATAACCATAACTCCGTCATCTTCGTCCGTTTGTACCAGCTCATAAGCAATATTCTGTTCTTCGAGGTATTCATGAAAACCCTCCATTTTCCAACGATATTTGATAGCATCATCGATGATTATAATCCCCTGTGGGGAGAGAAGTGGGCGAGAAAGATCAAAAAACTCCCTCGTCATCCGAAAGGCTCCATCTATGAAAATACAATCGAATTTTTTTTGAGGGACATCATATATGATACTTTCTGGATGAGAACAGACCACTTCCCTAGATCATTGGAGAAAAGCTGGAAGAACTTCGCGGGCATCACCATAATAAAGCGAGAACTGACCTATTTTCTCCTGATTGACATCCGAGGTCACTTTTGGCGGAAAATCAGCAGGCACTCCAACCCCCTCTAATCCTCAGTCTCATTCTTCGACAGCTTCTTTATAAAGGAGTTCAAATATGCCAATATTATGTCTCAATTCCTCAAACGCATGTCTGGAACACTCTATCGAAGTAATCTGAGCTTCGGGGCAAGCAAGTGCGAGCATCATAGTGGAGAAACCATTTGCGGGCCCTATTTCCAGGATTTGTGAGATATTTCTCGTGCGAAGCATTTCAATCAGGAATCCCGCAGTGTTCCATGAGATATTGGGAATATTTCTCTTAAACCCCATTTCCCGCATATTTTCCAGAAAAAGAGCCATATCTGGAGATGCTTGAGAGAAAATTTTTTGTTTTGAAATATGGGTCGTGTTCATATTTTATAAGAAGTTATACGGTCTTAATACTCACTACATAATACTTACTACTCAATATATATGCTAGGGATTTGCAAAAAAATTCAAATTCTAATAAAATAGAGATATGACTACTCCCCCAAAAATAGGAAGTGACAATGCGACAGAAGATTATTTTCTCGATTTGCTCGTCAATAAGCATATCATAGATCGTGAAATACAAGACCTCATCGATATAGTAGAAAAAAGCAGCATTCATTGAGACTATCAGGTACTCATAAAAAAAATCCTATTTGGAGATAAAAATATCTACCTAGAAAATTGGTGAACACTTGGATCAAATCTCAAAGATATCATAAAAAGCATCAACATACGTGGAACAGACATCGAATCATATGGCATAGTATTGCGTACGATGATACGCGTTGTAGAAGAAGTGTTTGATGTGGATGATTGCTACATTCAGGATTTTCTTACGTCAGAAGAAAAAGAAGATATCGAGCATAGACTCATCATCCTGATGAAAAGAGTTCTTGATTTTATAGAAATTGGTCTAAAGGAGATGCTGGGTCATACCAGGCATCTCGATAAGCCAATTATAGATAATCATATAAGGAAGGAATTTTCGATTATCAGAGATACATTGCTCCAGTATTCATGACTCATACTAGAGTCAGAATGAGATCATATTCGGGACCTCAAGCTCGAGGTAGATACGATAGTCCATAAAATCAATCAAAAGAAAACAAATCTGAGAAGAATATCTCGATAATTTGATTCAGAAAGAAAAATTCATACTCTAGTGAAACCTATGAGCATCTATACTATTACATGATGAGCTGAGACAGCTGGTGAGATATGGGTAAGCGGTTCAAAAAACGCTGCACTTCCCATGATTGCCAGTACGCTCTTTTTTGAAACTGCCGAGCTCACAAATGTTCCCGATATTTCAGATGTTCATCTGATGAAGGATATTCTCGAAAGTCTCGGTTCACAAGTAACATATTCTGACCACACATTCTCTGTTGATAATACAAATATCTCACTCGCAAATATCCGAGAAGATCTCTTCAAAAAAGCACGAGCAACATACTATCTCATACCGCCGCTTCTAGCACGTTTCGGAGAAGTAAATCTCACTTACCCAGGTGGATGTAGTATAGGAAAACGTCCAATTGATGGAATCATAAAATGACTTGAAAAACTCGGATATTCGAGCTCTCAAATTGATGAAACACTTTTATTTAAAGGACAATCTCATGATGATGATGTAATAGTCAACGCCTATTTTTCTGTAGGAAGCACAATCGTACTCCTTCTAGCAGCCCTCAAACGAACTGGAACAACAAAGATAGAACTCGCAGCCTACGAGCCTCACGTCATGAATATAATTGAGACGCTACGCTATGCCGGAGCTCGTATTACGCTTCGCTATGACCATACAATTACCATACAGCCTGCAGAATTACAAAAACACCTCTCAGGAAAAGTAGTTGGAGACTATATTGTCTCTGGAACTCTTGCAATCATAGGAGCACTGACATCAAAAGAATACATCGATATCCATGATGCACGTATAGAGGACCTCTCAGCCTTTCTCATAAGCATTGAAAAAATGGGAATAAAGTTTGAAAAAAAAGATGATGTCCTACGAGTCTATCGTTCAAAAAAACTCATAGCCACAAATATACAAACAAATATCTACCCAGGATTTCCGACTGATCTCCAGTCTCCAACTGCTATTCTGATGTCACAAGCAGAATGAGTCAGCAGAATTCATGAGATACTCTTCGAAGGTCGACTCAACTGGCTCGTCGAACTCGAGATGATGCGTGGACATGTTGCTCTGATGAATCCTCATGAAGCGATGATATTTGGGAAAACTCCTCTTCGTGGTGCGAAAGTATCGAGCTGGGATCTCCGATCTGGAGCTGCTATGCTCATCGCAGGCATGATAGCTACCGGCACAACAGAACTCGATAACGTCTCTCACATAGAGCGAGGATATGAAAATTTCGTGGAGAAACTTAACGGAATAGGGGCACGGATATACCAACAATAAAGAGAAGTATTGAGGCAGTCCACCGTATAGAGACTGTACTAATTCAAAAGTCCTCATGCCTAATACAGGGGAGTCATCTTACTACATTACTAACTAATGATGCCCTTGCCTCTTCTGAGCAATGAGCCTCTTCCCCTCAATAATAGTTTTGAATTCCTTGACCCCCAGCTGCCCTAGAAATGCTGCTTTGAGACCAGAAAATCCCGACATTTCCCGGGCATATTCGATTTTTTTATCATCATCCAAAAGACCAACCTGTTGGTTAGTTTTACTGAGAATATCTTTGATTGAAGAGGACATAGGAGCCAGAGGTTAAGATCAAAGATACGGACAGGTATTAAGAATTTTGGGAAAGAGTCTTCCTAAAAACAGAAAGCATGCTTGCTAATTCTTCAAAATCTTGAACAAGTTTTCAGGATTCTGCCTTTGTAGTATATGCTAATTTTTCTGCAAGAACAAGGAAAGTGATAGCTTCATTGAGAGAACCATGTGATATAGATACAAAATGGGCAAAATCTTTGTTCGTAGTTCTAGCTAATCATTCAACAATATTAGCAGGTACACTGCTGGAAGCCATTCTCAACTGTTTGTTATTCCAAAAAGTTCTTCTCTAGGAAATGATTTAGTCAAAATATAGACACTCACGCTGAGTTCAACAGATTTTGTCCAGATGTGAAGTTTGCGAAAATCATGAGCCATATGTGAGTATTAAGTACTAAGATGCGAATCCGTATTAAGGCTCATTCTTGCAGGACAACAATCTTAATACTTATATCGAGTAACCCCGTCTTAATACTACTTAGATGCCTTCTCTTCCTTTTCAACCTTGGCTACACCTGTTTTACCACTTCTGACTTCTTTTTCGATTTTATCCATAACTTTTGGATGTTCGCGAAGATACTGTTTTACAGTCTCACGGCCTTGTCCGAGTTTTTCACCATCGTAGGTGTAGAATGCTCCAGACTTATTCACGAAGTTCTTCTCAACACCGAGATCGATGATCTCACCAACTTTTGAGATACCTTCATTGTACATGATTTCAATCTCAGCTTCACGAAATGGTGGAGCAATTTTATTTTTAACCACTTTCACACGGGTAACATTACCCAGAATTTTCTTATCGTCACCTGTTCCCTCTTCGATAGCAGCTCGGCGGCGGATATCTACTCGCTGAGAAGCATAAAATTTCAGAGCATTACCGCCAGTAGTTGTTTCGGGATTACCAAACATAACACCGATTTTCATACGAAGCTGATTGATGGCGATGAGGAGGCAACCTGATTTTGAGATAGCTCCAGTCACTTTACGAAGTGCCTGAGACATGAGTCTTGCCTGGAGACCCATATGAGAATCCCCCATAGAACCCTCGATTTCAGCTTTTGGAGTCAAGGCTGCGACAGAGTCAAGGACGATGATATCGACAGCTCCAGAATGCACGAGTGCATCGATGATTTCAAGTGCTTGTTCACCGTAGTCTGGTTGTGAGATAATGAGATTTTTGATATCGACACCGAGCTTCGCAGCATAATTTGGATCGAGAGCGTGTTCTGCATCGATAAAAGCAGCAGTTCCTCCAGCCTTTTGGACTTCAGCGATAGCATGGAGAGCGAGCGTCGTCTTACCAGATGATTCTGGGCCAAATATTTCGACGATACGCCCCTTTGGATATCCACCACCGAGGGCTTCATCCAGCTTGAGAGAACCACTCGATACCATCTCGACTGGGATATGGGGTTTTTCACCCATGACCATCACGGCTCCAGCGCCATATTGTTTTTCGATCATTTTGAGTGCGGCCTGGAGAGCTGCTTTTTTGTTATCATCCATACATGAAAAGTGAGAAGTTAAGTCTTACGCAAAACGAGTAAGTACGACTGAGTATAGAGAGCTATTTTCAAATATCAAGTAATTCCGTAAAAAGTTGATAATGACTATTAGCGTAATTATTCTGTCATAGAATTATACAGCAAAGAAAAGGTGAATACGGTGGACTTTTTATATTATTCCGCTGTTTTTCTTTTTCTTCATTCTGTTCCTCTGAAGAAATTACTTCACCAATACCCTCTTATAATGTTCTTTGAGGCTTTCTTCCGTCCCGTAGGAAATCTTTCTTCCTTTGCACGTATTACAGGTAAATTTCATCTTTTTGGCATCTGCTCGATCAGTTTCGACAAATTTTTTGCAATCATGACAGAAAAAGACGATAGCGCCACGATCAGGATTAAAAGTTATCTTCTCTTTTCCGTACGTAGAGACGTTCACGAGATCACTCTTGATACCATAAAATCCTGCGAATTTTCCTTCTGGAGCGGGTGGTGGAGTTGAGGTTGGTTCAGACATATAACCCCATTGTAAACAAGATTTCTGGAAGTAAAATAATTGTAAAGTATTTTGACCTCTAAAACCTTGCGAAAAGGGAGTTTTCTCTATAATTTCCAACATAGAAAAGAAAAAATACTGGGTTATTCACAAATACTCCATTTTGCTCTTTGCTCTTTGCCTTTTGAATTTTAATTAAGTCTATGTCCGAAAATCCTATTGTCATGAACGATGTCCGCAGAGATATCAAGTTCGAAATGGAAAACTGTTATCTCGATTACGCGATGTCAGTCATTGTCTCTCGTGCACTTCCTGATATCCGTGATGGATTGAAGCCTGTACACCGCAGAATTCTCTATGCGATGCATGATCTCTCCCTTCATTCGAACGCGAAATACCGTAAATCGGCGAAGATTGTCTGAGATGTACTCGGTAAATACCACCCACATGGTGATCAATCTGTCTATGATGCGATGGTTCGTCTCGCTCAACCATGGGCTCTTCGCTACCCACTCGTTGATGGCCAAGGAAACTTTGGTTCAGTTGATGGAGACGGTCCGGCTTCTTTTCGTTACACAGAAGCAAAAATGACCAAGATAAATGACGAGATGATGGCAGATATCAAAAAAGAAACAGTTGATTGGAGGCCAAACTACGATGCAAGCGAAGAAGAACCAACAGTATTACCAGCAAAAATACCAAATCTCCTCCTCATGGGATCTGTCGGTATCGCTGTGGGTATGGCAACCAATATACCTCCTCACAATCTCCGTGAAGTCGTGGATGCTCTGCAATTCGTCCTGAAACACGAAAAACGAGAAGATATAACGATAGAGGATTTGATGGACTTTATCAAATGACCAGATTTCCCAACTGGTGGCGTCATCTATAACCGTGCTGAAATCCTGTCTGCGTATGCAACTGGTCGTGGATCTATCATCCTCCGTGGAAAAGCTGAAATAGAGGAAACTGCTTCTGGCCGTCCAGTGATCATCATCAATGAACTTCCGTATCAGACGACACCATCGAGTATCGTCGAGCAGGTCGCCCATCTCATCACTGAGAAAATAGTCAACGGTATTGCAGAGGTCCGTGATGAATCAAACAAAGACGGTATTCGTGTCGTGCTCGAACTCAAGAGGGATAGTTTTCCAAGGGAAGTACTCAACCAACTCTTCAAGCTCACAGGACTCCAGTCATCATTTGCCTACAATATGATTGCATTGACTGATCGTGGTCTGCAACCAAAACTCTTTAACCTGAAGGAAATCCTCGAAGAATTCATCGTCCACCGTCAAGAAGTCATCGTCAGAAGAACAAAATACGAACTCAGAATTGCAGAAGAGAGAGCACACATCCTCGAAGGCCTGAAAATCGCCCTTGATAATATCGATGAAGTGATTGAGACAATTAAAAAGAGTAAAGACCGACAGGACGCGAGTGAGAAACTCCAGACAAAATTTCAGCTCTCAGACCGCCAAGCAGTCGCTATTCTCGAGATGCAACTCCAGAGACTCTCAGGCATGGAGCGAAAAAAGCTCGAGGATGAACTGGCAGAAAAACTCCTCATCATATCAGATCTCAAGAACATCCTCTCAAAACCCGAAAGAGTCGATACTATCATAGGGGATGAGCTCTCGGAAATAAAAGATAAATATGGTGATGACCGTCGTACTGACGTCCATTCTTCGCCACTCGGACAATTCTCGGCAAAAGACACTATCCCCAACGAAGAAGTCATCATCACACTCTCAAAACAGGGGTATGTAAAACGACTCAAAGCAGGCACCTACCGTACACAAAAACGAGGCGGAATAGGTGTCGCAACAGCGACAAAAGAAGAAGATGAGATACAGATACTCCTCTCTTCAAACAACCACGACGACCTCTGGTTCTTTACCTCAACGGGGCGAGTATTTCAGCTCCCTACCTACGAAATACCAGAATTTTCTCGAACAGCAAAAGGCTCACCTCTCGTGAACTTTCTCAGTCTCAATCCAAATGAATCTATCTCAACAATTCTCAATGCAGAAGAAGCGACGAAACCATTCCTCTTTTTTGCAACACAACAGGGCACCGTAAAGAGAATTGAGAGAACACAAATCACCAATATCCGATCATCTGGTCTCATAGTCATAAAAGTAGATGGAGACGATAAGCTCGGCTGGGTACAGCCCACGAGTGGCTCAGATATGATGCTCCTCGTCTCAAATGAAGGACAAGCAATCCAATTCCCAGAAACTGATGTCCGAGCGATGGGTCGTGCTGCTATGGGCGTCCGATGAATCCGTCTCAAAGGCAAAGATACACTCGTGACGGCCTCTGTCGTTTCAGAAGGTATGAAATACGTCTTCACGGCATCGAGTCGTGGCCTCGGAAAACTCACTGATATAGAGGATTATCGTTCTCAGGGACGAGGTGGTAGCGGAGTAAAAGTCGGTGCGGTCACCGCAAAAACAGGGAAAATCATCTCTGCGACGATGCTCACTGAAGAAGATAGGAAATCTGCTGACTTTGTCCTCGTCACAAAATCCGGACAAACAGTCCGAAGCCCCCTCAAGGCTGTCCGACTCACTGGCCGAGTCGCTCAAGGAGTCATACTGACAAAACTCCGTGATGATGATGCGGTCACATCGATGAGCATCGTCCGAGAACGAGAGGAAGAGGAAGAAACAAAATAATTATCTATTAAAAAACTTCCGATTGGGAGTTTTTTAATGATTTGATGAATATTCCTCTTGGTACATTTTCCTCTGATCATTGTCATGAAATTTGAGCATCGTATCGGAGATAACGACTCACCACGGTCGACCGAGTTTTTCATAAGTTCTCAAGGTTTTTTTTAACCAAATTCTCTTTATAATTCATTCAAAAAACGAAAGATAAGAAAAAAACCATTGTATCGTCATTCCTGCGAAGGCAGGAATCCATCCGTGATGGATCCACGGGTCAAGCCCGAGGATGACGGGGACTTCTATTTCATTCACTTTCATAAAATGCTCGTATGTGGCATTCTTATTCACCAGTGGAATCAAAGTATACATCCATCTATCTAGATACGGATCATCTGGCTGAAGACGAATATCATCGAAATTCAGATGTTCTTCTGTAATAAAAAACGAGAGGCAAAACATATTTTTAGTTTTTTTGATGTATTCTGGGCTTCATTTCTCTATCCCGTACGTACTGCGACGACGAATTCCGAGAAATGTCGTGATGACTGTGGCGATAAAACGAGCCGTCCAGAGATTATTTTTCTGGGCAATAATAAAGAGGTCAATGTCCGAATTTTCACTCGCCTCGCCCATAGCTCGCGAATTACAGAGAGCAATCATCTGGATTTGAGGGAAGAGAGTCACTGCCCGGAGGACAATACGATGACGAAAGTAAAAAAAAGTATTCATGATTGACGGGGTTTAGAACAACTGGATTCCGCTACTGAAGATTGTAGATTGATAATTGTAGATTTAGAGGACTTGTCCTCTCAGTACCCACCTATCCAGCTCCATTATTTTTACTGGTACTAAATCCCCTATTGAAATAGCCTCATTCTTCGGCAGAAATACTTCTTTGAAATTTCTCGTCCGACCAGAGATTTCTCCAGTTTCGTCATCAATTTTTGCAACCAATATCACCTCTTCCCGCCCTATCATCATCTGATTCCGTTCTTGAGTAATTTCATACAGGAGCGAATTAAGTCTATCCCATCGTTGTGCCTTCACTTCAGCTGTTATGTGACCCGGCATCTTCGCGGCATAGGTCTGTTTTCGTGGCGAATAACGAGCAATATAGGCAAAATCAAACTGACATTCACGGAATGCTTTCAGCGTATTCTCAAACTGTTCTTCGGTTTCGCCGGGGAAACCCACGATGATATCTGTTGAAATACCAAAAAATGGGTCACGACTTCGCAGATAATCAACCATAGATTTGAAATCATCATACGTATGTTTACGATTCATCTTTTTGAGCAACTCATTATCGCCAGATTGGAGAGCGAAGTGGAGATAGTGACAGAGTTTTGGTAGGTCAAAATGAGCATCGAGGATATCTCGTGTCATGTCGTGAGGGTTGGATGAAGTAAATCGGATACGGTCTAGTCCAGGAATTTCGTTGAGCTCTTCCAGAAGTTCGCGAAAAGGTGTCTGAGTCTGAGGTAAAAACCTTCCTCCTTTTTCCTCTTTTATCTTTTCTCTTTTCTCTTCATTCCATTTTAGTTCCTCTGAATTCCATAGAGCTTTGCGTGTTTCCTTCCCATAACTATTCACGTTTTGGCCTAGCAGAGTCAGCTCTTTCGCTCCATTGTAGACAACTTCGACACACTCCTGGACAATCTCATCTTGAATCCTCGAAACTTCATGTCCGCGGGTAAATGGGACGATACAAAAAGTACAATAATTATCACAGCCTGTCTGGATGATGATATTGGCCGAAGCAAGATTATCTCGCTCTTGTCTGACACGCAGATAGGATTGAAAATTATCATCCTGACCTATATCTTCGCCATACATGATAGACAGGATCGTTGTAAGTGCGCCGATTTCCTCAATTCGGACTACAAAATCAATCGTATCTACACGATTAAAGAGTTCATCATCGGAGTTAAAGAGCGAGTTTTGAGTTGAATATGCTGTTTCTGACTTACTTCAAACTTGAAACTCTAAACTTGAAACTCCATGAAGCTCGATCTTTGTCGTATTCTTCCTCCCCTGATAGTCATAATATTTTTTATTCAAACCTGTCTTACGTGTCATGCAGCCTGTCAATCCAACCTTGATATCTCGTCCTGTTTTGTGTCGAAGTCTGTCTATTTCTTCGACATACCCAAAGACCTTATCTTCTGATTTCTGACGTACGGAACAGGTATTGAAGAGTATGATATCTGCTTCTTCCCAGGTGTCGACCTTCGACAATCCAGCTTGAGAAAGCAACATATGAATCTTTTCGCTATCAGCATGATTCATTTGACAGCCAAAAGTCTGAATACAGTATTTTTTTTGTGTCGTCTGTCATTTTTGTAAAGCGCTTCGGAGGTTCGCAAGTTTATTGGGATCAAGAGAAAGTATCATGATGATGATGATTATTTTTTCTTATAACCCAGTAAAATCATAACCAGAATCAGAAATATTCCCCCTACTATCTGGAATTGATCAGGGATTTTTTTTTGGATAAATACATCGAGGAGGAAGCCCGTCAATGGAAATGAAAGCTCAAATATACTTGCCTGTACTGCGTGTACATGCTTGATACCACGATAGTACATCGTCGTGCCGAGAACACCAGAGAGGAGAGCGATACAGGTTATGAGGACTAAGGATGAAGAACTAAGAGATAAGAATGGATTTATTATATCCAGATTGTAGATAGTAGATTGTAGATTGATAAATCATAAAGCAATAAAACCGAGAAGAGTCACCATACCGAGTCGATATGCACTCATCGTACGAGCTTTGTACCCCTGATGAGAGAGATAGCGAGAAAACACTGTCGCAGAGCCCCAACAAGCCGCAGCAACAAATCCTGCCAATGTCGCACGGAGTACATCCGTCCCAAATGACATATCGAGGCCTGCCCTTCAAAAGCTCAGAAAATAACTCGCTACAAGTGCTATAAATGCGAGAGGATAGAAGCTCTTTTTTGGTCGCTCTCAGAGGAATATGAGTGCTGCAAGGATCGCAAAAATAGGCTGGAGCTTGAGGAGGAGAAAGAGTGCAGTAAAGGAACTATAATTCACATTCCCCATCGCCCAAGTAAAAGCATACGTACCAATAAGGCCTGAAAAGAGTGCCACGCCAAAAAGTGCAAACCATGCTTTTCATGAAAGCTTTGGAAAACTCAGATGTCTCATGCCGACAACAGCCAAAATCACAAAGCCAATGAGATGTTCAAATGTCACTATAGTCAAAGGTGAAACTCCCGTTATGCGAGAACGCAGAAGCCCATCAAGACCCCACGAAATACCAGCAAAGACGATCCAAATAAAGGAGAGATTCATGGTATAATTAAGAGAAAAATAGAAAAGAGGGAACACAAAACAGGAAACACAATTGATTATTTTTTATGACGCATAGAGTAAAGCATTTTTACAATTTCTTCTATTTGAACTAAAATAATGGTTTTCTGATGTATTTCAATATAACCAAGATCCGTCGATAGCATAATCTGAGTTGCGAGCTCCAGACAAGAACCGTGTGCAATAGAAAGAAACTTTTTATAATCAGCATCACTTCTCCCTGAACTTCATTCAGCGATATTGCTCACAATCAATACTGCCTATCTCTGAATTTGGTCTGTCAGAGAATACCGCTCCTGCTGAGGAAATTTTCTACACTTTCATACACTAGTTTAGTGAGTGCATAGGACTTTTGCCAAACAATAAGTTTTTCAAAATAAAATGTCATATAAAAAAAATTCCACTGTGTTTTGTGTTCGCTGTTTTCTGTTTACTTGCGCTCGACCGTCATATAAAACTCCAGCGCATCGCCAACTTCTACTCGCATATCACCTTTGTACTGAATTCCACATTCTTTTCCTTCCTCGACTTGATTCACTTCATAGACACCTTCTTTGAGATTTTCTACTTTTCCAGAGCCAGCGACACGTTCATGGCGGATGATTTTCATCTGTGCGCCCTTTTGAATATTCCCAGCAATAACTGAGAGACCGACGATCTGCATTTTGTCACCAGTATAAAATATTTTCAATGCTTTTCCTTCACCAACGAGGACTTGATCATACTTGATATCGATCATACCCGTTGCGATACTTTCGACTTTTTCAATAATACGATAGATGACTTTGTCTGAGATAAATTCGATTTCTGATTTTGAGAGAAGGTCTGTGGCACTACTGACAACTGTGACATTGAACGCTACGAGGAGAGCTGCACTCGTACCAGCCATGAGGACATCAGATTCATTGACCGCACCGACACCAGCATGAATGATTCTTACGGCGACATCTTTTGCTGTGATCTTGCTGAGAGATGCTTTGAGCGCTTCGAGTGAACCATTCGAGTCAGATTTGAGAACGACTTTGAGATGTTGAAGGGCACCAGTTTTGAGCTTACCTATGAGATTCAAGAGTGATGCATTTTCAAATTTATTGACACTCTTACTACTTGACGCGAGTTTAAATGCCTGTGTTTTTTCACGAGCGGCTTCAAGAGTCGGAAATACCTGAACAATTTGTCCACCTTCTGGTACTTCATCGAGACCAGTAATTTGTACTGGCATACTCGAAGTAGCTTCAGAAATACTTTTACCAGTAGAATCCTTCATCGTACGAATCTTGCCACATGCAGAACCACAAAATACAGCATCTCCACGATTAAATACTCAAGCATTGACGAGAATATTTGCGATCACTCACTGCCCTGGATCAAGATGTGATTCTATGACAGTACCCACACCGAGACGAGTCGGATGTGATGTAAATTGCTTGAGATCTGCGACCAGGAGAACCATTTCAATGAGAGTCTCTATACCTTCTCCCGTCTTCGCAGAACAAGGAACACAGATCGTGTCTCATCCCCAATCTTCTGGGGTAAGCTCATGTTCAGCGAGAGCTCGTTTGACCATATCGATATCTGCGCCTGGTTTATCCATTTTGTTGATAGCGACGACGACAGGGACATTGGCTTCTTTTGCTAAGTTGATAGATTCTATTGTTTGTGGCTTGAGGCCTTCGTCCGCAGCCACAACGAGGATAATAATATCCGTGAGGCGAGCACCTCGTGAACGCATGAGAGCAAAGGCTTCGTGTCCTGGAGTATCGAGAAATGTTATCTGTCGGCCATTTTTTGAGATTTGGTAGGCTCCAATTTTTTGTGTGATTCCGCCCGCTTCACCCGCCGCTACTTGAGTTTTACGTATTGAGTCGAGGATAGATGTTTTACCGTGATCGACATGCCCCATCACAGAGATAATTGGAGGTCGAGCCTTTTTATCAGCGGGGTCATCATTGGCCAATAATGCTTGGATATTTCCATCCATGAGATCAGTAATACTCGAATCAGATGAATGAGTTTTTTTAATAGAAATATCAAAATTCTCCGCAATCAAAAAACATGTATCAAAATCTATCTGAGAATTGATGTTCACGATAATACCATTTTTCATGAGCTCTCCTATGATGCGAGCCAATGAAATACCAATTTTATCAGAAAATTCTTTCACTGTAAGAAAATCTCCTATCTCCACTTCTTGACCAGCACGATCAACCAGAGTCTGACGAATATCTTCTACATTTTTTTCTGATTTTTCACCACCAATACTCTTTTGACGACGAAATGTATCGAGGTCTTCTTTTTTATTTGAGAGAAATGGGAGTTTATGTTTTGCTCCTCTTTTCGTTGTTTTAAAATTCTTTTTTGGAGCATCTGGCTTGCGAAAATTTCACTTTGGGGCACCAGTACGAGGTTGCCCAGGCCGCTGAAATTGGCCAGCACCAGCGGGACGAGGCCCAGAACTAGGTCGATTAAATGCTGGACGAGCACCTCCAGAACTCATTCATTGAGGTCTCTGTCCGATAGTAGCGGGACGATTTTGATGTGTATGAAATACGACAGCAGGACGACTCACAAATTTTGATCACAAGTCTAACTTTCCACCCTCTGGTAGCTTCACAGAACGAGGAGCATAAACTGGCTCAGGAGTATCGAGAACGGCATCAGAAGGATTATACTCATCATTTACTGGTTTTTCTTCATTTACTGGTTGAGGTTGTGCTTGAGGTTGTGGAACTATTTTTTTAGCAACAATTTTTATCTTCTTTTTCTCAGTACCCATATCAGACTGAGTGGTACTGGTTTCAATCTTTGCATAGTAATCATCTCCGGAAGTTGGTTGCGCCATAAAAAAAGCCCTATAAAAATATAGAGCCTAGAGTATAGCAAAAGTATCAAAAGTCAAAGTGTTTTTGGCGATTATATGGGCAATTTCATATTTCATTCTTCCGTGTCTCAGAGAATTTTTTTATAACTTTCTGTATCTTCATTTTCGATACCCTGGATAAAAACATGCTTATAGGCATCTTTTTCTTCTTTTTTCTTGACGATGAGTCCACCAATACAGAGAAAAATTCAACCGAGAATAGTCAGTACCAGTCATGAAATATCTGTTGTCATGCTAATGTCTCCATTGATAGTACGAGCAGCGCCTGTGAGTGATATACTTACGATAAATGTCATGAGAATGATGATGCTTCCTATTCGAAAATAGAGGTATTTTGGATCGAGATTGATATGCCAATTTTTCTGTATCTTCTGACTAAAATCATAAGAAAAAAGATGGACCAAGAGAACTACCATCAAGATACTAATCCACCAACCTATACCGCCACAAAGAAGTGAAAAGGCTCCAAGGTGTGTCGTATCACCTATCTGAATCCAGGGGAAAAATAGCCCAGTAAAAATACTGACAGCGCCAACAAGCACAATCTTCATCCCCCAAGAAGACTTGGAAAAAAAGAACCATAGGTTTTCCAATATTCGTACGAGAAAAAAATGATGAAAGCCTCGACGAGAACGAAAGGGAGTATAGGGTGACATATGGGCGAATTTATACTGAGAAGGCAAGAAGAGTAAAGAGAAATATATTGACTACCAAAAAGTTTGAGCGTATACTTATAAACGTGTGAAATAAGCGTCCAAATACAATTATTATGGCCATCCTCCTTTTCTCTCAAGGGATACAACTCTTGTGGGAGAGTTTTGTAAAATGAATTCGCTCTCTCGCGACAGGAAATATAAGCACTCTCAGAAGCTCGAGACTTCTTCGTATATTTCATTGGATGACTGTTGATGGGCCAAAAAAATTCTGGAAATTCCCACGCTCAATTCAAATAGGACGGAGTCTCTCGACTCTCATACAAGTAGTATTTTATCCAAAAAAATAACCCCGTGCAAACTATTCCTCCTAAAAATGCTGGATTTACACTCATCGAAGTACTCGTTTCTGTCGTACTGTCTGGTATTATTTTGACATCTGCTTTTGCAGGATTTCAGGGTATTTTAAAGAGCCAAGTTCGACTCTCTGGTGTCATCAGTATACAGCGGAATCTCTTCTATCTCAACGAAAAACTCGCCTCACTTATACACGGCGGCGGAACCATTGATTATGAAGAATATTTCAATCGAAGAGTCCTAGGATATAACAAATCATTTGTGAAAAATGTGTGGGCCTATACGCGTGAATCAAAATATGGAAACGGGAGTAATAATGGACGACCTGTTCTCTATCTCTGTGGCAGAGATAGCTGACCAGCAAGCCAAGAAAATATCTGTCTCGAGCAAAATAGTGTCTCCCTCTTTCCCAATCAAGCCACATTCACGAGCTCAATCATGGGGGAACAAATGGCCTATGGCCAATACAGAGAAATAGGATACAACTATGCTTCTCTTTCAGGATATCCGACACCGATGAGGCTCCCTCCTATTTTCCCACCAGATAGCACATCATCGGAGTTACAAACAAAATGAATCAGCGATCTCTATCTCATAAAAAAACTGCCTGATGGAAGTTATGAGAGGACGTATTTCAGACATGTATACGTGCAGGATCCTTCTATTGCAACTGCTATAACACCATGTACTCCAGATAGAGATCTCAATGGGTGTCTAGGAAAAATACAAATGACACGACTGATAAGTTGTGATGGACTCCCTAGTAGTGGCGATGGCATCATGGATGCGTGGATTCCTCATCCAGATTTTTCATCAACAGTTAAGCCTTGTAGTTCTGTTGAGGCTGCTGCGGATATATCTACTGCTGCGGATAATCTCGTATGGGTCGATGTGAGCTCTCCTGAGATGAATGTCATACGAGCACAGTTCCTCCCTTCTCCTCTGAAAATACCAGGAAAAATGTCTGGAGTAGGTGAAGAAGCGCTCTCTCCAATAGTTCAGATACATCTCGAAGTACAGCTCTCTCAGAGAGTTCTGACGAGATGACTCTTGAGAAAAGGGGAAAATACGCCTCGATTCCTGACAACTACTTTTGACCTCGATAATAACTAAGTATGTTCCACCAAAAAACATCAAAACGGGAGCAAGGATCCGCACTCTTGGTCACTATCATGATCACGAGTGTTGTACTCCTCTTCGCGATGATACTCTTGGAAAGAATCATCCCCTACTCAAAACAAATTCGTGGCATGCAAGACTCTCTCCAGGCATATTACGAAGCGAGAAGCGAGATAGAAATAGCAAAAAATGAATTTCAAAAAAAAGTTATCCGAGAAAATATCAGTAAACAAGGGAGGATTCTGACTAACACAAATCGCGCCATATCGCTCAAGATGCCCGACATTGATACCTCAAATACCGGAGAATATACTATCATATCAAATCACAATCAACTCCCCTTGCAGATAAAAATGTATGAAAACAATGCGAATCCGCGTGGATTTGGGACCAGTCAAAAAAATACAAATTTCCACAACCTCTCGAGCTATGGAGGTGGATTACTATTTGATCTGAGTGAAATAAATACTACACAATTGAGTATGATTACAACGACAGATGACGCTAATGCGAGTAAAAACGGAAATATCTCAGTAGAGTTTATCTACAGCAGTGGGGTCGGAACAACGCCATTTTTCTGAACTGTGGGAGACAAGGCAAGTCCAAGTCTCTTACAAGGGAAAAACATAGCAACTGCCAAGGATACAAACAGGGGAGCAGGACAAGACACTCTCACTTTCATAACTAATCAAAACAATTGTTGAGGTGCTAGCTGTTCTCTCAAGCTCCAACTCATCGATTCTCCTGAAAATATGATACCTGTATCGTTTTCTCTTTCAGCTCCCATTCCTGATCTCAATGCTATAATCATAGCAGATGGTCTCTCCAAAAATACATCCTACCATACTCGTATCATTGAGCTCATACCACTCATCCAGAGTATATAAGAAAAAACCTCCAGAATTCTGGAGGTTTTTTCTTAATAATAAGATACTATTTCTTCATACCTTTTGGCTGATAGAGATTACGACCGACACGTTCAAATATTTTCTTGTTCTGGAGATTCATGTAGATAGTATTTGATTTGACGATACGAGTTTTCAGTACTTCTGCTGTGATATCGTCAGAACTCATCGGTTTTTTGATCTGATTAAAGATTTCGAGGATGACATCCTGCACAGTACCAGAAGTATAGCCCCATGCCTTGAGAGCATAGATACCACGACCGATAAGGACGAATTCATTATTACGAATAAGCTCATTATGAACTGTATTCACTTTTACTTTTGAGCTAAAATGACCTGAGATAGAGTTTGCCAATTCTAGGAAATGAAGTGGTTTATTCGTCTTTTTAAAGATATAAATAGCCTTATCTTTGAGGGTTTTAGGATTGAGAATATGCCAGCTCGCAAGGCCGATCATGATCTTTTCACCTTTGACGACATCGAGAAACACATCCATGACAGCATCGACAAGAGCAGTATTCAAAAATGAAAACTGAGATTTGTGAGTTTCAAGAATCTTTTCATAGAGAGCATCTTGCTCGATAACATCGCGACGTTTTTTGAGAATCTTCACAGCTTCCGAATGCACTCCTTCGATAGATTTTCGAGTAATTTGAGGTTCATGAAAATAGGTCACTGTATTGAGTCTCGGCTTGCTTTTTTGCATATCAAAATCAGCCTGGAGGATGACTTCCATCATACCCTTATTGATAACTCCGCCCATTCCGAGCTCCTTGATAAGAGCAGAAACGAGAGCATCTCGTGACATAATACCACTATGTTCATGGAGGATGCGAGCAGCCATTCATTGTATGTCAGCGAGTGGAGTACTCTTGATCATACTTCCGATACTTTTGACACCCTTGTCTTCTATTTGTCGAACTCTCTCTCGTGTTATACCATAATTATCACCGATTTCCTGAAGTGTTTCTTTGTGCCCGTATAGACCGATACGATGTGTAATCACATACGATTCTTTATCACTGAGCTGAGAAAGTAATGTCTCAAAAGCTGACTGGATATTTGTAGCGGTAATAGCAACCATAAATTTGGAGGGAAGAATTAAAATCGTTCGCTATGTATATACTAATATTTGTACGGAAGTCAAAGGGAAATCACGCTCTATTTTTCGGCATGGAGGAGATACTCCCACTTATCTTGTTGTGCGAGGGCATCATTGGCAGCTGATTCCTGTGCAAGCTTTTTATTCGTTCACATACCTGTGCCAATAGTCACCCCTCATATAGAAGCTGATATTGTGAATACTTTTTTATGATCTTCTCACTTCTCGCTGAGGACTATATAGAGTGGTGTGATATTCATATGCTGTTGTACGGTCTCTTGGAGGCGTGATTTGGGATCTTTTGTCTCTGTCTTCACTCTCTCAGAAGCAAAAACAACATTTTTTACTACTTCAAAAACTGCTGAAAACCCTTGATCGACATAGAGTGCACCGAGAACAGCCTCAAATGTATCAGCAAGAATATTTTGATTCTGTGCCCCTCCAGCATTTTTCTCTCATTGAGACATGAGGATGATATCAGCAAGCCCATAATCAAGAGCTATAGCTGCTAGATGAGTTCACCGGACATACCCACTCCGCAAATCAGTCATCCATCCTTCTTCTTTCTCAGAATATGAAGTATAGATGAGATCAGTCATGGCGAGCTCGAGAGCAGCATCTCAGAGAAATTCGAGTCGCTCATTATGTGTTATGATATCTTTTGGAGATTCATTGAGAAAAGATCTATGAATGCAGGCAGTTTGATACAAGGATATATCCTGTGGGACAATGCCGAGTCAGAGAAGCGTTTCAGGAATTTTTGCAAAAATATCAGACATTACTTCGTGTGGAAGAGTGAATAATTAAGTGGTTTACGGACATCCCAAGTTTTGAGGATGTCATCTCTCTGGGCGATAACAGTATTGAGTATACCATTAATGAGATTTTTACCAGCAGTATCAGAATAACGCTTCGAGAGCTCAATAGCCTCATCAACAGAGACGCGAACAGGGACATCTTCTGGGCATACGACGAGGACTTCTGTGAGACATATGAGCAATATAAGGGCATTAATAGTTGGCAATGACTTTATATCATATTTTGGTGCGACCTCATACACGACAGCGAGTATCTTTCCTTCTTGTGCGAGAAGTGCCTTTTCGATAATGCTCGCATAGACATCGTCTATACGTTCTGCGTCATCAAAAAAAGCATCATGTTTAGACGCAGAAACACCCGCAATAACACGAGTATAGAGAGATTGGAGCAAAAACCGACGAGTACGAGAACGAGAGAATGACATAATTTTCAACAAATAGATAGAGATAAAAGATAGAGTGTGAGGAAGGAAAAATATAGAATCCGCCCTCTACCTATTTCTCTTTTTCTATCTTGTATTACTTGGCACGAATTACCTTCTTAGGTTTTTTTGCAACCGGTTTTGCAGCAATAATAGTGAAAGGCTTGTGCGTAACACCGATAATAGCACCGCTCTCATCACGGAGAAATGGAGTTCTGTTGAGGAGTTTTTTGCCAGCGCGAATCTCCCAAGCAGAGGTACGAATACGTGTCTTGGATTTAGATTTTTTCTTTTTAGGGGAGAAAGTCATAATAAAATAAGTTAATAGTTAATAGTTAATAGTTAATAGTTTTTCGGATTATAATTTATCAACGATAAACAATAAACAAATAACTATAAATAAATCTATTGTCCGAGAGTAAAAGGTAGGAGAGCCATGATACGAGCCTTTTTTACGGCAGAAGAGAGCATCTTCTGAAATTTGAGGCTCACACCAGTATAGTATCTCGGTGTGATTTTACCATAGCGAGAGAGATACTTTTTGAGGGTATCGACATCTTTATAGTCGATATTTTTGATGCCCGCTGCTTGGAACGGACATACTTTTTTGAGTTTTTTCTTTGACATAAGAGTTTACAAATAATTAAAAGACATTTTCTTCTTCCATGTCGACATCGAGGATGTCTGCATGTTCAGGAGCTGCCACGCTATCATGTGGTCCATCTTCATATCCAGGAGCGTCTTCACGCTTTGAGAGAAAGATGAGGTTCATAACAACGATTTCTGTACGGTGGAGGCGTGTACCATCTTCGAGATCTTTGGTGCGAGTTTTGAGTCGACCTTCAGCGTAGACGAGTTTTCCTTTACGGAGAAATTGGTCACATAGATCAGCGAGAGGTCCCCATGCTATACAGTTACTAAATTCTGCCTCACTCTGAATTGCTCCAGTCTTGTCTTTGTAGACACGATTGGTAGCGACAACAAAAAGGGCACTTTTTGCACCACCAGTAGTAGTACGAACGAGAGGATCTTTTGCTATATTACCGATGAGGATGACTTTGTTAACAGTACGCATAATAGTAATATTAAATTGTTTATCGTTAAATGTTTATTGTTACGGCGAACCAAACGTTTAACGTTTAACATGTAACGCTTAACTCTTCGTAGTAGGTACTATAGTTAAGAGATACCTCCACAAGCCTTTTTTGATTCCAAAGACTGTATTAAGTCCAGGGATATCGAGACTAGCAGCAGGATCGAGAGTATAGATGAGGTAATAGCCCTGTTTTGAGCCATTGATCTTGTACGCCATATCGCGTACACCCCATACATCTTCTTTCGCCACACTGAGTCCATGAACATCGAGCTCAGAGCGTAAATCGCTAGTGAGCATCTCGAGGGCTTGTTTCTCGAGCTTCGGATCGATGATCATCATGAGTTCGTATTTCTTCATGCGAATTTTATGATGAAAATAAAAAATAAAATGCTTCCGTTATCACGAAAGTGGCTGTATTATACAAATGAAATAGATATTGCAAGATAAAATATCTTTATCAAAAAAACGCTCAATACTTGCATAAAAAAACACTCTATGGTAAACTATTTCCATGTCCACTTCTCAAGAAAAAAAGATATATATTGTTCAGCCGGGCGACACAGTGAGTGAAATTGCTCAAAAACACAATACCACTCGTGCAGAGCTCCTGCGGCTCAATAAAGAACTCAGGGGAAATCCCAATGTATTGCAACCAAAACAAAAACTCACACTTCCCAGCAACAAGAAAGCCCCTCTGGTAGCAACAACACGAAAAGCAACAAATACTCTCAAAGAAGAAATAAGTGAACAAGAATGGAAAAATAAAATATCCGCCAGCCTCAAATGAAAAACACCGTTCAAAACACAATTAGGAATTTTTGACCTGAATAAAGAATTTATCTCCGGAGAAAAAAACAATGTACCTATTATAAAAAAAGCCTTTGATAACTATATGAAGACTTCTGGAAAACAATTTTCAGCAGACCAGAAAAAATACATGCTCGCCTATATACTCGCTACAGCAAAACACGAAACAGCAGATTTTACCACCCTCGAAGAAAAAACCGATGGGAAAAAATATAATCCACCTGCTCGTGTGGCAAAAATATTGGGGAATGAAATGTGAGATGGTCCGATATATATAGGAAGATGATATAGTCAATTAACTGGAGAAAACAATTATGAAAATTGGTCAGAAAAATTTTTCTGAAAAGGGAACAAAACCATTCTCACAAAATACAGAAGTATATTATTACTCAATCCAGAAATATCTGCAACCATACTGGTAAAAGGTATGATGGAATGAGCTTTTACAGGAAGGTGACTCAGACGGTATCTAGGAAAAGAAACACTTGATTTCGAAAATGCGAGAAGAACTGTCAATGGGATTGATGGACATACAATAATAGCTAAATATGCTCATGATTATCTAGAAATACTATAAAGCCTATTTTGTCCTTTGTACTTTGACTTTTGTATTTATAATGAGAGCATCCTCCCCAGAGGTGCATCTCGTCGGTTTTTTTTCCTTATAACTATTTTCTAATTGAGGAGCCGCTTGATACCCAACAGTATTGAGTACAGCACTTCGAGGAGTGAGGGCATTCCCCTTGCTTCATTTGATCTCATTGGAAAATTTCCACGAAAACCCTGGGGAAGATGCTTATAGAAAAAACATCTTCTAGAGAAAAGAGCAGAGATAAGAGAGCAAAAAGAAGGAATTTATTATAAAATATGGAACAAAGTATTCTCACAACAAAATCGAAGGTTTTTGCGCTGCAAGTCATCCAGTTATTTCAAGGTCTACAAAGTCAGTGAGAGTTTATACTTTCAAAACAGATACTCAGAAGTGGAACCAGTATTTGAGCAAATATTCGCGAAGCAATTGCTGGACAATCAAAAAAAGATTTCTATGCTAAGATTTGTATCGCTTTCAAAGAAGCTCATAAAACACATTATTGGCTAGAATTATTAGAGGAATCAAAATTGATTGAGACAAATACGCAAACTCTACAGTCAGAATGTGATGAATTGATTAAAATGCTTGCAAGCACAAAAATCACTTCGGAATAAAACATGAACTATCAAAAATAATCCGCAACTTTTCTCTTTTCTCTCTTATCTCTTCTCTTGTAATAATGAACCGAAAATCCTCCATCGATGCCCGAAAAATCCAAATTCTCTGACTCATCGTCCGTGAGTATATCAAAAGTGGCTACGCAACGGGCAGTAAATCCCTCGTTCGTGATGAGGGTATGGAGATATCCCCGGCGACAATCAGAAACGACATGAAACAATTGGAAGAAATGGGCCTCGTCTATCAACCCTATAATTCTGCTGGTCGTATGCCTACGACTCGAGGCATCAGGATGTACGTGGATTACCTCATCGAAGTAGCTCCACAGCGGTATCTCTGAACACCTATTATTACAGAAGAAAATGTCCTTGAATTTCATGATGATAGGCTCTATGATCTCGTCTCTGAGCTCGCAAATGCGACACATGATCTCGCTTTTTGTTCATCTCCAGATGCTGGTATATATTGTATAGCGGGTCTCTCTCACTTTCTCCGTAAACACAGTGAAACACTCTGAGAGCACGTTTTTCCTATTCTCGATACTATCGAAAATCGCACACTCTTCACTCGCACTATCTCCAATCTCGCACAACCAGGACGCATCACGGTCTGTATCGGCGAAGAAAATATCCTCCCCAAACTTGAATCTTGCTCTCTCATGGTCGCGGATATCATGCTCGCAGGTCACCGATGTCATCTGGGTCTTCTCGGATCAAAGAGGACAGATTATGGATTTAATTTGAGTGTGCTCAAGACGATGGGAGTGTAACCAAAACTTTATGAAACCAGAAATGATCCTTCTCGTAGACGAAAATGATATAGCAATAGGCAAAATCGAACGAGAAAAGAAAAAAGCACCTCAGATACACAGAGTCTCAGCTCTCTGGCTCAAAAATAATCAAGGAGAGATATTGCTTGCCAAAAGACATAAAAATAAGGCAACAAATCCGGGACTTTGGTGACCAGCGACAGCAGGAACAGTTGAAGCGCATGAAACATACGAACAAAATATGTACAAAGAGTGTTCAGAAGAAATAGGACTCGTCGACATACAGCTAAAAAAATCTCTCAAATACCCCCGTCTGGATTCCAGTTCACCTCACTTCATACAGTGGTATGAGGGAATAATAAATTGGGAAATAAGTATGTTCACACTTCAAGAAACTGAAGTTGAGGAGGTCAGGTGGTGGAACCATCAAGAGCTAGAAAAAGCTCTACTGAAAACACCAGAAATTTTTCTTAAAAATCTCTCCAAATATTACGAATTATTTCGAACATAAAATCGAGAGATACATCCTCATTGTAAAAGTAAAAGTTGTAACTATCCGGGTGAGCATTGTGTGAATAACACCTTCGTTTCATTGTGTGCATGGAGAAATAGATATACTATGATTTCTTACTCATTTTCCCCAATGAAAAAACTCCTCCTCATCTTTTCTCTTTTCTCTCTGCTCTTTTCTCTGAGCGAAGTCCGTGCCTACACGAGCACCGATGTCTCAAATGCCAATTATCTCGCAAATCAGGACATCATCGTGAAGCAATCAACTACCACTGGATACCGCCTCGATGCGAGGATTACTCGTGCCGAAGCCATCGGGACAGCACTAAAATTAAAATGAGTGTTTCTCCCCGAAAATTATCAATGCAAGAAATATTTCAGTGATACAACAAAAAACGACTGGATCTGCCGGGCAGTAGAAATCGCGGCTGATCATGGCATTATCTCTCGAGAAAATATGGCTGCGAGACCACAGGATCCGATAACCAGAGCTGAGTCATTGGCAATAATGATAAAGGCCTCTAACTACCCGCTTCAAAAACCTCGAAGAATTGAGCAAACTAATGGAAGTACTTGGAGCCTCTACGAAGATGTGAAGCATCTGTGATTTACGCAGTGGCAAGCAGACCTCCTGGATTCCGGCATAGATTGCAGGATATTTAACGGAGGCATCGCCTGTGAAGATGGTGCTGATTTCAATACGGCAGTTTCAAAATTTAGACCCAATGAATCTGCCACTCGTGCAGAAGTCTTCGGAATTACGAGACAGATTATGCACGCAAATGAAGATACTGTTATCATAAAACTCGCCTACCTCAATGATAATGCTTCTGGCATGAGCGCATGAAGTATCTGCGGTGACACTATGCGTCTCTATACGATGGATAAACGCATACCTCAAACAGCAGGTATACTCCGGGCTACGATTGAAGCCCAGCTGAATCGGGGTAATGATCCTGAAAGCATGGAATTCGGACCCTGGAACCTCGCGGGGATGTATGAGCTAAAAACAGATACAGTGAGCATCAATAATACAGTCGCTACCATTAATCTCATACATACAGGAGAGCATGCAAACTGGACAAAATCAGAGCGCCTCGCTCATGTAAATGCGCAATCAGGCGGCATGCAATTCTCTGAATCCAGTCTCATCTGTGGAATCAAATCTCAGATAACCACTCTCGCAAAACAGTTCTCGACAGTACAAACAGTACGGATCTCCATAAACAATGAATTCATTTCCGAAGAATAGAAATAGTCTTATACTACACTTGTATTTCTGAATACATTTTATGAAAAAAATATTCCTCCTCTTTTCTCTTTGCTCTCTGCTCTTTGCTTTGACTAAAGTAACGGCTTACAATTCGGCTGATGTCTCAAATGCAAACTTCCTCGCTGAAAAAGGTCTCATCGTAGCTCAATCGACTGCTGCTGGATATCGTCTCGATGATACTATTACTCGTGCAGAGGTAGTTGGGATAGCACTGAAAATTAAATGAATTGTTCTGCCTGAAGATTATCAGTGTAAAAAATACTTTTTAGATACCCTTAAAAATGATTGGGTTTGTCGAGCAGTGGAGCTTTCCTCAGATATTGAGCTCGTTTCCCGTATAAATAAGAAATTTCGACCTCAAGATAAAATTACTCGAGCCGAAGCTTTAGCAATAATATATAAATCATGATGAATAAGCGCTTCTTTAGATGGCAATAATTTGTTCACCGAGGAATGAGAAAAATGGCAAAAAGAACTAGCCTATAAAATTTATAACTCAAATTTGGAAATACCTCAGGCTATTAAAAATGAAATATCCTGATTAAAATGGTCACCAAACAACTATGCAACTCGAGCTGATATTTTTGCATTTGGTAGTCAAATTTTATGAAAAGAAGTTAGTAATATTTCCAAAAATATAGGTTCAAATATTTCTGTTATAGATGGGGATACCATTAACTTTGATAATCTAAAAATAAGAATGATTTGATTAGATGCCCCTGAGTCCAACAATTCTAGATATTGATATTCAGAATGCTTCGGGAAAGAATCAAAGGAACATCTTGAAAGTTTAGTGTGAAACAAAAATAATATAACCTTAGAAGTAGATTCATCTCAATGAGAACTGGATATGTATGGTCGTACTTTGGCATATGTGATGATAGATGGGGTAAACATAAATGCAAAAATGATTGCAGATGGTTTTGGGTTTGAGGAAACCTACAACAACAAAATATATAAATATCAAAACGAACATAAAAATGCTGAACTAAATGCAAAAAATAATAGTCTTGGATTATGGTCTAGTGCAACTTGTTGATGAAATAGGAAAAAATGAACTCCTATTGAACAAAATAACACCAACAATAATAATACAATTAATGTGTGAGCATATTCTTGTGGAACAAAAACATACTGCTCGCAAATGATAACATGCGAGGAAGCAAAATACTTCTTAAATCAGTGCGGACTAACGAGATTAGATTCTGATAGTGACGGTATTCCTTGTGAAGCAGTATGTAATTAATATAAGCTATAAATAATCTTTTTATGAAAAAAACATTCCTCCTCTTTTCTCTTTGCTCTCTGCTCTTTTCTCTGAGCGAAGTCCGTGCCTATACGCAAACTGATGTAGATAACGCAAATATCCTTGCTGATAATCGCATTATCACAAAACAGGCAGACGAAAAACTCTATCGTCTTGATGATACTATTACGCGTGCAGAGGTGGTTGGTACAGCACTCAAATTCAGAGGAGTTGCGCTTCCTGAAAACTATACATGCAAGAAATATTTCTCAGATGTGACAAATAATGACTGGATCTGTCGAGCTGTAGAAATAGCCGCTGACCTCGGATTTGTTTCTCGGACAAATACGACCTACAGACCTCAGGCGAATATCACCCGTGCAGAAGCACTGGCAATGGTTTATCAGGCAAGTAATCTCGAATCAAAACTACCAGTAGATTGGGAATCAAAACTACAAGAGATATTTGTATCAAAAAACATACATCTCGTCGTATCTAAAACAAGTTGGCAAGAAACTCTCATAAAAAAAGCTTTTTATTTTGGTATTATTGATACATTTCTCCTCACTCCGATAAAAACAGGAAGTGCGGGCATGCAATTTAGAGAAAATAGCGATGCCACTCGTGCTGAGGTCTTTTGAATAGCAAAAAAAGCATTTGATATGAGAGTAATTATGTCTGGTGAAGTAACTCAGTAAAAACCAAAATCATGCGCTCATTTTTCTCCTTGATGATTATAGTGGTGATACTCGCGATATCTGGTATTTTTATATTTCAAAATACTGCCCCTATTGAAGTATATGCGTATAAGTGGTCAGGGAACCTCCCTGCTGGAGTATTTATGCTCGGTACGCTCTTGGTCGGAATACTACTGGGTACGCTGTGGTTTTTCCCGAGGATGCTCTATCGTGACTATCAGATTCGAGGGCTCAAGGGTAGGCTCGAGAAACTCGAAAAATGACTCACAGAAACCCAGGAAAATCTCGACTGGAAAAATGAAACCCTAAACACTCTTGAAGAGAGAAATACTGAAAATGAGAAAAAAGAAATGATCATGAAAGAATTCCTCCCGAAGCAATAATCTCTGGTACTTGAGAAATATATTTTTTTTGTATAATAAAAATCACTCATTTTAACACTTCTTTTTATGAAAAAATCACTCATTATCGTCATTGCGATTATCGCAATAATAGGATTCTGGATTGTCGGCCAATATAACTGACTCATCACTGGTCGTGCTGGCGTCGATGTTGCATGGTCTGGCGTCGAAGTCCAATACCAGAGACGAGCAGATATAGTTCCACAGCTCGTCGCAACAGTCGAGGGTGCTGCAAACTTTGAAAAAGGGACACTCACTGATGTGGTAGAGGCGCGTGCAAAAGCAACTTCAATCCAAGTCGATCCGACAAATGCAGCCAGCGTCAAATCATTCACCGCTGCTCAGGGTGAGCTCGGCGGAGCACTCTCTCGTCTCCTCGTGACCGTCGAAGCATATCCTACACTGACGGCAACACAGGGCTTCCGTGATCTCCAGTCTCAACTCGAGGGAACAGAGAATCGGATAGCAGTCGCTCGCGGAGACTACAACGGTGTGGCAAACATGTGGAATGTAAAAATCTCTCGCGTGCCGACAGTCTTCATCGCTCGTTTCCTCGGATTTGACAGGGCATCCCTCTTCGACGCAACAACCGGTTCTGAAAATGCTCCAAAAGTAGAGTTTAATATAGAGTAATCCGCAACGACTGAATCTCCAGAATGAAGAACAGAAATGGGTTTTTAGGGGCAAAACTGTTTAAGGTCCATGAATACAGAACTGTGAGATGACAAGCTAGCCAAGTTCTTTGCCCCTAAATGATTTTGGTACTTTTTTCAAAAAAAGTACAATAACAAATAGTTCTCGTTCAGATAATGGAGAACAACATAAAAATCATGAAAAAAATCCTCCTCTTTTCTCTCTTATCTTTGCTCTTTTCTCTCGAAGTCAGCTCCGCTAAGTTCCTCGCCCCTCCCCTCCCCTCTTCTCCTGTCTATGATGAAGTAGGGTTATTGAGCATAGAAGAAAAATGAGCCCTGGAACAGCAAATTTTAACACTTGAAACAGAAACAAGCCACCAGATTGGAATTGCTATCATCAAGAGTCTCCAAGGGAGAACTATTGAGGAAGTAGGAATTGTCCTCGCTCGCTCGTGGTGAATTGGTCAAAAATGACTCGACAATGGTCTCCTGATACTCATCGCTCCGACAGAACGAGAAATGCGGATAGAGGTGGGTCGCGGGCTCGAGGGAGTGATGACTGATCTCATGTCTCAGAGGATTATCAATGAAAATTTCACACCCGATTTTCAACAAGATAAATACTACGAAGGTCTCGCAGCGTGAATCACTCGACTCTCACCTCTCCTGCGTGGTGAAGTGGTAGAATTACCCGAACCTGCACCAGATAGTTTGGGAATCCTTGTAACACTACTTTTCTGGTTACTCTGGGGAGGAATTTTTCTTGGTTCGCCTCTTTTTGAACCCTCAAAAGCATGGTGGCCAGGCATACTCATAGGTGCCATTCTATGAGGATTGGTTATGTGGATTGCAGTTGGGACGATATTGATGACCATTATTGGCATTTTAGCAGCAAGTGGTCTTCTCGGAGGTTTAGATTTTATGTTTTCAACAGGTATTGTAAAAGCGATGAATAGTCGTCCAAATGGCGGACGCTGGGGTGGAGGAGGATTTGGGAGTGGAGGAGGATGAGGTTGGGGCGGTTTCGGCGGTGGATGATTTGGCTGAGGTGGAGCCAGTGGTAAGTGGTAAAATATAGTGAACAAAAGTCAAGACTCTTCCTCCCCTGAAGAGTGCACTAGAACTTTGAATTCTCATGAATAATCTGGTACGATGGTCGTATATAACTCATGAAAAAGGTCTTTCTCCTCATATTTCTCACTATTGCAACATTCATTTGTTACGATGCACTAGCCCAGAGCTGGTCATTTACTTGTGCAGGATGAAACTGTCTCAAGGCAGGTGTCGATGCTGCTGGTAGGACCATTGGTACATCATCTGGCATTATCACGGGTAAAAGCCTCTCTCGAGCTGTACAGGATATTATCATCTATTTTCTGACATTTCTCAGCCTCATAGCTGTTATCTATGTGATGTGGGCAGGAGCGCAGATGCTCCTATTCCCTGCAAGCGAAGACTCAAGCGAAAAAACCAAGAAAATTATCGTCTCTGTCATTGTTGGTGTAACAATTATCTGGTTCGCATGGTGGATAGTCAGCACTCTCTTCTTTTTTCTCAATAACAAACAAGTTACTACCTACAGATGGATTCCACGAGCAATAGCCGAAACACAGATTCGCAATGTCGACTTTACGACCTACAGTAATAATATCCGTGCTCTCAAAACACGTATAATAGGAGGATATAGTCCTGAGATAACCTCAGAACTCAATGTACTCATCGATGGAGCCTACGATCATCTCCCTGATAGAGCAGACAAATACGTCAATAAACAACTCTACGATCGAGTCAAGAAGGCTATAGCAGACTACGATCTTCATCGCGAAGAGATAGATAGAGGTATCCTCGAAAATGCTATTGATGCATTTCTCGAACAAGTAGAGTCATTTTCTATACAGGGAACTGTTTCTGCAACGCCTCGCGACGGTGATTCTCCTCTCTCAGTCACACTGGAAGGAAAAAACATCATCGATAGTAGCGGTACCATCATCCCAGATACAAATTTCACCTGGTGGGTAAGGACCGCTGAAGGACCTCGTGTACTTGGACGAGGAAAAACCATTAATTATATATTCCAAGATGAAGGAACTTTTACTGTCTACCTCACAGTAAACTCTGCGAGCAAAAATAGTCGAAATTTTATCGATGTTATCAGTTTTGAAGACCAGACAACTATCGAAGTAGGTCAGGCAAAGCTCAAGCTCCTTGTGTATTTCAACGATCAGCTCGCCTCTGATAGCATCAAAATACCAACCAGAGAATCCACCCAAAAAGTCCTCATAGACGCTTCGCAGACAAAGTTTGCAGCAGGATACACCATCTCAAAAACTGAGTGGGATTTCGGCAATGGTAAAACAATGGTTCGAGAAGGTCCCCCAATTGTCGAAGCACAGAGCTACAAAGAAGGTGAATATACTATAAAGATTACACTCACGCGTAACGATGGCGAATCATTCACTCGGAGCATTTTACTCAAAGTAGGTGATCCCATTGCTTCGATTTCCGTGAGCACAAAAAACCCAAATAAAGGTGATAATGTCATATTTCAGGCAAAAAAAGTAACCCAGGAAGGAGTCACTTATTCATGGGAAATACGAAAATTTGGAGTAGAACAACCTATATATACTGCAACAGGACCTCGTATGGAGTTCACTTTCCGTGAAGTAGGCCGATACAATATCGGACTTACCTCAACAAAGTGAGATGCTCGTGATAAACAAACAGTAGAGATAAATATAGAATCACGACCCCCTGTCGTACGTTTTATTGCAGATAAGCTCTCAGCAGAAACACCAAATATCTATGTATTCGACGGTACGTCAACCTACGATCCTGACTTTCCCGATGATCAGAGCCTCAAATATCAGTGGTACGTCAACGATAAGCCCATACAACTCAGTAATACAAATACCAACAATAGTCGTGGAGAATACACATTTGGCGAAATAGGTGTCTATCAGGTAGAGCTCCGTGTGGTCGATGGCGAAGGGAAAAATGCTTCGTTTAAAAAAACGATGACCATAAAGAGTCTTCTCTCTATTCAGATAAATATACGACCGCAGGTAGTAAAACGCGGAGATAAAATACTCTTGCTGGCAACAGCACCAAATGCCACTATATACGAGTGGACAATAGGCTCAAAAGATATAGCCGTGACACAGGTCGGCCGCTATATAAGTAGCATCGATGTATCTGGTACATATCCTCTGACACTCAAAGTAACTGACAAAGATGGAAATACAAATTCACTCCAACGAAAAATATATGTCACCGATGGGGATAGTCCTTTCTCTGTCGTTCAGATGTCGACAAAGAGCTTATTTACAGAAATACAGCCAGATGCCTGTGATGGAAAAGAAGCTCTCATAGCTGATCGTGTTACACCTGTATCTCTCGTGGGGGATAAGAGTGTCAATGTTGGTGGCAAAACAACCGACCTAACATATTTCTGGAAAGTTGGGCTCAATGCGAGCTCCACACAGAAAAATTTTAGCCATACATTTGACGAACTTGGATGTGAAAAAATATCCCTCACTGTCACCGATAAAAAGACTGGAGCTGCTCACACCTCAGAAGAATGGGTAAGGGTAGTCAATATACCCCCCCGTTTCTCGGATATAGAGGTAAAGATAGAAAATGTCGATCAAGACCCCATGCGTATCAATCTCCAGATGCAGGGAGCAAAAGATCCTGATGGAGTTATCCGATCATACACTTGGTATTATTATACCAGTACCGATGAACAACCACAGGGATTCCGCATTACTACAAAACCAGAAACAAGTTTTTCACTTCCAAAGATTAACGGAAGATATTTTTTCTCTGTCGTACTCGAAGATGCAAATGGTCTCAGAGTCGACACGCGTGACATATCAGAAAACAAATTTTCGACACCTGACCTCCTCGTAAATCAAAATATCTCAACGCCAATTATCGAATTTACTGCGAGCACAAAAGATGCCAAATATGGTGATCCAGTAGAGCTCACCGTCACAGCAAAAAATGCACTTGGACAAGACATCACCAAAGCAGTAGAATATCGATGGGATGTCGATGGCGATGGATTTTATGATATCAAAACATCTGAAAATGTCCTGAGTTACAAATATACAGTACCGGGAGAATACCATCCAAAAGTCAAAGCGACACATCGTGGACTTTCAACAACAAAATTTCTCACCATCACAGTCACAAACCGTCTCATCCCTCAGGCACAGATACAGGTTATAGGAGACAAGATAATCGCGTATAACACTTCTACTGGTATTATTCAAGGCGTATCATGGTACGCGGACAATACAAAAGTATCAGAAAACAAAGACTATCTCATCTATACTCCTCAGAACGGAACATTCCCAGAGACTATCCGCCTCGAGATAACAGATGGACAAGATATCCAAAATGCGACAATTCCTGTCGAACGAAATCCTCAGAATAAAGTACTTATCAGAAAAGCCGGCAGACCTCTCGTCATTCTCACAAACGAAAATAGTTCAGTTACGACAGCAGCAGATGATGTGATCTGGTCTGACCCTACAAAGCCTCTCTTCTTTTATCTCGGTGAATCAGAAGGTGAAATACAGTACTATGTCATAGACAATGATATAGATATCGATACAGATCTCTCTGGTGGCAAAAATGATGATGCAGACAATAAATGAACTGCCTCTTACCGCCTTGGCCGTCCATATGGAGTTCCCGTGGACTCTAAGAGAGTGAGCATTATGCGATTCAGACTCCTTGGAACAGACGGGAAAGAGATTGATTCACGACAGATACGCGTGACTCGATCGTATATAGCTCAAACCATTGATACCAATGACATCATCGGGGTTACACCAAATAAAACATCCCAAACATTTAACCTCTCAAAAGAAGACAAAAATCGGCTTGATAGACTCAGTACACTCGTAAAAAGTATATCTGATGAAAGTGCCAGAAGTGATATCATGCGCTACGTCGACCAGCTATGAGATATCTGGTATGATCGTGCTGATCGTGCTGAGACGCTTCTACAACTTTCTAGAAGTGTTGATACAAACAGTACTATTACGCCTGATCTAAAATCTCGAATACTTGAACAAGTCAATCTGATCTACACGCAGTGACAGCAAGATGCTGAGGAAAAAGATCTCGCCAAAACTATCATCAGCGATTTCCTCTCAAAAAATCCAGGGAAAAAAGACATATTTGGAGATGGGACACCAGAAAATCCAGGACTTATCGGACAGATAATAGACAATCCTGAGTATTATGAACAAAACAAAAAAATCATTGATAGAATATATAACGAATATGTAAAATTTGACGAAACACTCTCAGAAGATGCAAAGATAATCATACAAGAAAAACTTCTTCTCCTTGCTGGAAATCCACCAGTAGAAAAACCAACTACAGGCGACCCTGTTGTAAATGAACAAAACAATACAACATCATTTCTCTCAAAAATACAGGAAAAGCTCAAAAATATAGGAAATATATTTATATGGATTGTAGTAGCAATAATCGGCTTATTTGGGATGATATTTACCTGGAGCAAGCTAACGAGCTCAAAACATATTGATACTGAGAGTGAATCGCATACAGAGGATAAAACATCTGTATCTGCAGAGCCACCATCTCAGTCAACAATAGATGATGAGCATCACGATGATAGCACGCCTGATTGGCTCAAAAATAATGAATCACCTTTTGGCTCAGAAGATGTGTTATCAGAAGAAGTAAGTAAATCAACTGGCACAACACATACAACAGAATGGATGCACGATAATCCAGAAAAAGTAGTAGAATCTACTACGATACATACAGATGATGATCAACACGATGATAATACACCTGATTGGCTCAAAGAGACGACACCGACAGATGATGATACGTCTCTAGAAAACACTAGTACAGATACTACAGAAACAACTGCTGATATTTCTACTCCTACAAATACAACAAATGAATCACCAACAGATGAAAACCATGAAATCCCTGATTGGCTCAAAGGAACTGAAAATCCTGTAGAAGAAACTGAAGCCAAAGAAGTAATCCCCGAAGATGAAACTAAAACTGAAACATCAGAGCCGAGCATTACTACCAATCTCCAAGATGATAGTGCTACAAAAGAAAAAGATAACAGTGTAGAGCCTGTAGAGCACGAAATCCCTGACTGGCTCAAAGGTGCTGAGAGCCCTGTAGAAGAAAAAATAGAGACAACAATCTCGACAGAGGAATCTGCAGAAAGCCCTCTTCAGGCAGCTATCCTCGAGGAAAAAATCTCCCAGCCTCTAGCAGAAGTCGCACAAGAAAATCAAACAAACATTCCCGAGGTAATTCAAACTATAGAAGAAACACCTCTAGAGAAAATACCAGAAATCATCACTTGAGAAGATTCAGCAAAAGCTATGATAGAACCTGCAACTCCAGTAAATACACCACCTATGCCTAAAACAAAAACGACACAGAAAAAAAGGGAAGGGATAAAACATTGGAAAAAAGAAAAAAGCACAAAAAAATCTCCTGCTCTGTCTCCAGAAAATAAACTCCTAGAAGAAGGGGGGCATCTTATCGGGCCAGCTACAGACCTCCTCGATACTCCAGACCATCTCATAGCACCAAAAGATAACACTCCCCTCGCATAAATATGATATTCAATAAGTCCAACACTCCTGAAAAACCAAAACAAGTCACCAAGACATCATTCTGGTCAAAAATTGTAAACTATACAGCCAATGATCAGAATTATATTACGCCCCTAAAAATCACTAAAGCACCAGAAAAAAAGAAGCCTAGAAATATACTGGCAACCATACGCGCATTGATTATCGTTGTTGTGACATTTTATGTCATGCTCTGTGCATTTGTATTGCTGAACCCGCAATACGCGCTCTTTTTCAATAATGTTCTCGGGGTACAATATCTCACCATTCGGACCATTCTCGAATATACGATTTATATCGTCTATAGTGTTTTTGGTATTGTGCTTGGAACTACATTGATCTTCTTTGGATTTAGAGCCCTCACTATCCGTACAAAAAGTCGTAGCAAGCACACAAATATCTGGCTTATTACAGCATTTTTCTGTATCCTCTTTTTCTCGAATATAGCACTATTCGCATGGACCTATGATTATTTTAGAAAGATAGATTTTGGGAATCTCGATGGTCGAGTGATCATCTACGACAATACTATACTCAAATATCTCAAACCAGGAGACAATCAATCGCTCGCTATCATAGATGGTGATGTAAAAATCTGACCAATCAATGTACGATATGATATCAGTGCGTATATGAAAAAAGTAGCTCGTCTCGAAGGCCTCCTCTTTACGCAACCATATACATTTGAAATTGATTACAATGGGGATAAACGTCTCGACCGTGGGAGTGGCATCAGTAATTACATCGATAGGCCTATTAGTGACATCGACTACGCTCCAGTGATAGCCCCAGAGTTTTCATACAACGAACCAGGAAACTACAAACCAGAAGCAACTATACGTGGTATCGATGTAGGAGGAAAACCTATCATTCTCCAGCTCGAACTCCCCACTATCACTCTCCAAAAAATAGTCAAAATAGGCAGAACCAATCTCGCTAGTGGAGGTATACAATATACATTTGATGCATCGGAACTCTCAGATTTATGACAAGTACGCTGGTCCGTTATCGATAAAGATTTCGCGATAAAAGATGGTTATCAATTTTCTCCTGACAAGATATATGAATCTCCGACGATGATCTGTCTCCAGATATTTCGTGGAAAAGAACCTCTTTCAAATAAGTGTGACTGGAAATTTGTGACAGAAGAAACAACAAAAAGCAATATACAAAATACAGATATCACTATCAAACTAGATCCTCTTAATCCTCTCAAATACCAATTTTCTGTAGATCCAAAGACACTTCAAGGTGATATAGATGCTGTTCGCTGGTTTATAGATGAAAATCTCTATGTTGGGAAATTTGATTCAGGATTTGAGAAAATATTTGATTACACTTTTCGTAAATCTGGAACGTATAAAATAGAAGCAGAAATAGAGGATACACTCTGAAATATAGTAAAAGTGAGTACTCCTGAACCTGTATATACAGCTGACATGGTGGATTTAAAAGAAGGTTATACACTCAAGATAACTGATGAAACTGGATCAAATCTCAACAAAGGAACATATGATAAAACAACACAATCATATCTCCTCCCGGACTTCCCAGTGCCATGAATTCTGACCCTCGATGCTACGCATATCCGGGCCAATTCTTCACGACTCAGCCTCGAAAAAGTAGAATGGGACAAAGACAGTGATGGGATATATGAGAGTGAGGGATACACCCTCGATCGTGATCTACAGATTCCTGGACGATACGATATCCGTGCTCGTTATACGTTCACAGACCTCTCTGTTGATGGCAAAAATATACCTATTTATCACATAGACCGTATCGCAGTTGTCGGCATACAAAAACCTCTCGATATACGTGTAAAAATAACTCCAGATGATAACTACGCTCCTACAAACGTCCGATTTGATGCTTCAGGATCAAAAGTTCAAAAAGGTGATATCCGAAAATTTATCTACGATTTTGGTGATGGAAAAACCTACGAAGGAGAAGGTGTCGTAACAACATACCGATATCAAAATCCTGGAGAATACGAGATTACAGTAACTGGAGTCACAGATAAGTGAGTGCGAGCATCAAAAACCTACACTCTCATACTCAAAAAACAACAAGAAACAGTCAGAATAGAGCCCAGCATCGCCTCTGGTCTCGCTGAATCAAATCTTCCTATCACATTTGATGCTGCCGTCCGTGGTACAGACAACATCATTAGCTGGAACATGGGTGATGGTTCTGGTGAAAAAAATGGTAAAAGTATTATTTACAGGTTTACCAGTCCAGGAACATACACGATAAAAGTCCGCGTGCAATATACTTCTGGTATAGAAGAGTCAGACTCTATTATCTATACAGTACGCTAATATGCACATATCTCTTATCACAGAATTTATTCACACTTTTTGGATGCCTCTCCTAATTACTAGTCTCGGAGCACTTATCTATGGGAGTTTTGTGATGTGGTATGGGAAGATAAGTATCTGGCAGGGTCTCGCTCTTTTCTTTACGGGTATCATCGTTATCACCTGTATATTTCTTCCTTTTAATTGGTCTATCCAGAATTCTGGAAGTGGTAAAGAGATTTCCCTCTTTTTCTTTGATCTCAATATCGAAGGGAATAATTTCATCGGTGATTTTCGCAACTATCTTGATGTACTGCATATACCTGTGCGGTACAGTCAACATGCTATTATTTTTTTCCTCGCTTTTCTCGAAGAGCTCGCAAAACTCACACTCCTCATTCTCTGTATACGCAAATCTCTCCGCCTCCCTGTGATCTTAGTCTACCTATTCATTGTAGGAGCCTTCATCCACAGACTTCTAGGAGCAGGAAATTCTGATATACTCATAGCTGGTATGAGCTGATTCGCTTTCATAGGACTCATATTGCTCTGGTTTCTCCTTGGCACACCAGTAAAAACAGAAAGTGTGGCAAACTATATGTATAGTATTGCAATTGTGGCTCTCGGTTTTGCCTTTGCTGAAAATATCAAATATATGATAGATCTCTCTCGAGCCGGACAGAGCCATGAGGCCATCGTCAATAACGCTTTTCTCAGGGCTATATTTGGCTATCTGTCACACACTTTCTTCTCCATGGTCTGTGTCGCTCTGTATGCTCGTGGTCGATTTGCCTTCCTGAGACTGATTGATAGTGCTGGGAATCTCTCCCTCGGACAGAAAGCTCTCGGATGGAAATGATATACCAAGCTCAAAAGTATTCAGGGTTTTTGGTTCGGTGTTATCATCGCCAGCATAATTCACGGCGCCTACAATATCTTCATAGGAGACAATGTCATGATTCCCTCCATTATCATCATCATAGGCTTCCTATTTCTCGAGCTTTTCGTCCTCCACGATTTGCGTAATAACACGAAGTACGGGCATATCGAGAATTATATGCGGTAATCCTGCTCAGGAATAATTTTTTCCGTATAGAAAACATTTCTGCTCACTTGTAAATAGCAATTGTTTGCTAAAGAGGATGCGAAATCTATCATGGAAGCATGAAGAAAGTTTTTCTGGCAATAGTGCTATGCTTTTTTGGCTGCGCACATGCTCTCGACACTTCGTGTCTCCTCTTGAAGAGTAAACCTATTTATGCTACTCCTGGTGAGGTTTTCGAAGTAGAGAATTATTTTGAGATATATCCAGTACAATGAGATACTATTGCTCCTCTCAAGAGTATAGAGAATCCGACCCAGAGTTATTTTGATTACTCCGTTATAGCATCTAGCGGGTTTAAAACTCATCAATTTCAATTTCTCTTAGACAATAATCCGACAACTTTTTTACAATTTTCTCAAAATCCAAAAACAATTACATTGAAACTCAATGAGCCGCTCAACCCTAGGGATTTTCATTTTTTTCTGGATGCTGATGTGTTTGATTTGGGAGAAATAGAAATATCGGGAGATGGTAAAAGTTTCAAATCAATACTGCTCTCTGATATAGAGCTTTTCTCATTTCAATACCTCCGTCTCACATTCGTCGACACACTCAAGAATTCCAAAACCACCCTCTTTGCACCAACAAAAATTCGAGATATACTTTTCCAAAAAAAAGATTTCCAGAAATATCTCATAAAAAGTCTCTCAGCTGAACCAATATATATATATTCACAGCTCAACTGTGAAGATGCGGCAATAAATAATGTTCTCTCTTCGGCATACCAAAAAGGTATATCAACGAAAATGAGCACCGATATTAATACCAGAAAAGTAGACACTCTAATGAGTAAGAATACTTCCTATAATGACGACAAAGACAGTGATGGGATAAAAAATAATCTCGATAATTGTCCTCTAAAATCTAATAAAGATCAAAAAGACAGCGATAAAGATCTCATTGGTGATGTCTGTGATATCGACCCAAAAAATCGAAATCCCCTCCTCTGAGATAGTGATAATGATGGTGTCGATGATGCACGAGATAACTGTCCATTTGTCAGAAATGCAGACCAATGAGATATCAATAGTGATGGACGATGAGATGCCTGTAGTGATGACGATATTGATGGAATTCAGGGCAACTTCGACAACTGTCCAACCGTTTCGAATAGCAATCAAAAAGACGTCAATGTGAATGGAATTGGTGATGTCTGCGAATCAGACAGGGACAACGATGGATTCTTCGACAGTGTCGATGTCTGTCCTTGAATGGATAATCCAGATCAAAAAGATACCGATTCTGATGGAATTGGTGATCTCTGTGATAACTGTGAGAGATATAATCCAGATCAGAGAGACGAAAACAATGACGGAAAGTGAGATGTTTGTAGCGAATGGGAAACGTATCAAAAATCACACGATGATGATAAAGATGGTGTCATAAACTGGGAAGACAATTGTCCAAAAATTGCCAATCCTCGGACAAAAATGTTTAATCCAAAAACAGGAAAAGAAGAATTAATTCAGTCAGATATAGACAGTGATGGTATTGGTGATTTCTGTGATAATTGTCCAAATATTCAAAACATTGATCAAAAAGACCTCAACAAAAATAGCATCGGGGATATGTGCGAAGATATAGATGGCGATGGTCGACAATCCTATCAAGATAATTGTCCTCTCGATAACAATGCTGATCAAGCTGACAAAAATAATGACGGTGTCGGCGACCTCTGTGATGACACTGACGGTGATAGCATCCGAGCTTCCGTGGATAATTGTCCTTATGCCTACAATCCCGAACAACTCGATTCCGACAAAGATAGAATTGGTGATCTCTGTGACAAAAAAGACAACAGATTTCTCGAATCAAATAAAAATATATTCGTAGTTATATTTGTCCTAATTGGAATTGGCTTGCTGATGGGGATATTTATTCTCGGTAAAAAACTTCTTTCATCTCATTAATCATTTATTTCTATGGGCAACTCTCTCAATAAACTCGCTTGGATAGCTTCTCTCGCTCTCTGATTGCCACTCAGTAACATATTGATATTCAGTTTGATAAGCTATGGCGACTGAATATCCTCTCTTATTCTATGAGTAGGAGTTGGATTGATAATAAAAAGTGTAATTCTCCCTAAAAAACTATTCGACAATATAACTCTAGGATGAGCGAAGAAAGTACCTAAAAAACAGACTGAGTGAGACGAGACGTGGGGTGAATTACCCGAAATAGAATTACCAGTAATCTCAAGTCCACGTGTTCAAGCCCGTGAAATGGTCAAACAAGCAGTCTATGAGAAACCAAAACCGCAGAAACCGAATGTCCTCATTGCTTGGTTTGCAGAAAATACACTCGCAAAGGTCGGCGGAGTACTGATATTCTTAGCAGTACTTGCACTTCTGAGTGTCGTATATGCTGCAATCGGTCCAGTGGGACGACTCATAATCAGTGTACTCGTATCGCTCGGCATATATGGAGTCGGTGTGTATCTCTTTTCGAAAAAGAGCTTTATCCATGAATCGCAAATCGTCCTCGGAGTTGGTGTAGCGGCACTCTATCTCTCACTTCTCTATATTTTCCGTGTGCCTGTATTTATAGCAAATTTTGGTACAGCACTTCCCTATATTATACTCTCTTTATTAACAATAGCAGTGTTATGGTGATCTATCACTGGGATGATTTTCGGATCATCTTCTCTCTTTGTATTTTCAATTGCTATAGCATATATCAATCCTTTTCTAATTGGAGTCAGTCTATCGACAATACAATTTCTCGTCTATGTCGTATTGATTTCTGGATGAGCTATGGCAACAGCCTCATACCTGATACTCAAAAAACGTGAAGAATCACTGGCATCAATTGTCCTGCACATAGGATTTTGGGGTGGATTGATAAGCATAGTATGTGTGAGTTCAAATACGTCCTACGAATTCAATAGTATTCTTTTGGTGATAGTAGGATTGACAGCTCTGGCAACCTGGGTGGCGAGCTATTTAGCGAGTACGGCCTCTCTCAGTATTTTCTTATTAGCAGGCTGAGCTAGCCTCTTTTTCACAATGATATGAGCTCCTAACAACGATACTTTTGGTGGCTCTATTCTTTTAGGACTATGTTTAATTACTCTGTTTGGAATGGTCGGAAAATATAGGATGAAACTCTCGGCGGGGACTCTGATGGCTATTGTTAGTTTACCTCTTATTCTCTGGATAACATGATATATTACTGGATTTTGGTTTGCACCAGTTATTGCCTTTGGGGGTATGATTATGCTCTATGCAGTACTATTTATGTTGTTTACCGCTATTCCAACATGGTTTAGCTCGATGCTTTTTGTCTTATTTGGAGTCGCTGGTGTATTTTTCACTCCTGGATTATTCGACGATATCAGTCTGACTTCACGGTACCTCTTGATGGCTATAGGTGTTTTTCTCTTCGCATTTGGACATTATTTTACACTCAAGAGAAATATATCAACGACACCTATTATTCACACGCTTTCAAGTCTCTGACTCATCGCATTAAATCATCCTGGGGCTGATCCATTCTGGGCAATTCTTGCTGTGTCTTTATTGGCATTGGCGACTATAGGCATCAGCTTTTATTCCTATAATAAAAAACTTCAGAGTACTCTCGATCACGTCTGCGTACCACTCATTGGGGCAGCGAGTTTGATTAGTACTCTCCTCTATTTTGGTACGATTCAGGCGAATTGGTGAATTGCTCTTGGATGAATACTCCTGGTGGTAGCAGCATTCTACATCGGAGCATTTGTTGTCGTTTTGAAACCTTTTCAACAAAAAATTTCAGAGTACATGACGGTAACCTTTCTCGGAATTGCTACGAGTATTCTCACACTCGCAATCGCCTATCTCTTCTCAGGATCCGAGAGCGCGAAAACTCTCGCATGGATTATCCAATCATCACTGATATTTACGGTGTACAGACGTTTCCTTAATCCATGGATACTCCTCGGTGCTATCGTCGTACAAATTGTCGGCATAGGCCAATTTGTCCTCATGTGACCAATGCTTCCGGACAATGTAGTTGTATTTAGCGTGGTTCTACTATCTTCATTCTGGAACATATGGTCTCTCAGAAACATTACCACTGAAAAAACATGGAGTGCTGAATTGGTACTCCTTATCAGCTCTAGTATTTGGTATGGATTTTTGATTTCACAGGATAGGTGGGACACGAGAGATATACTCATTCTCTCCGAAATACTCCTCATAGTCTATAGTATTCTCCTGGCACACTCATTTAAAAAAGTGTATTTTACTGGACTTATGATTTTCACCGTGATGTTTCTATGAGTATTTATAGAGATGATGGATACGGATAAATGGCTCTATTTCTTTGCTCCATTTTGTTTATACATTTCTCAATACTATTTTGCGAAAAAACAACCAGGAATTTTTGCCAAAATACAATGGTTCATAGTAGGCATTGGGACATTTATTGTATCAAGTTTCTGGGTAAGTAGTCATTTTGATAACCCCTACATGCTCACCATCTGGTGGTCTCTCTGGATTGGAACCCTCCTCACCACTGGGATGAAGATGAATATATCAATATTGCGATCTCTTGGTCTCTTGATATACCTCCTTACTCTTGGTAGGATTATTTTCGTAGACCTTGGGCGTATATTCTCTTCCAGTGGTGGCAGTGGTGTCTATGTAGGTATTGGTATGATTATGTTTATCTGAATCATATCTATAGCCCTTTCCATGCTCTACAAGAAGCTCATGGGAGATGGAGCGCTTCAGAGAGATTTTCTCTTCCAAGAAAATGAAGGAAAATCTAAAAAGAATAGCTAGATACATCGTGAAAAAAACTGGCAAAAATACTTTTGAACCTGGGGAACTCGAACCGTTCTATGATTTGATTGCTCCAAATATTAAAAGCAAATACGGGCCCTGAGCAGTCGCAAAAGGCAAGACATTACTAAAAAACTTCGCCAAAAAAGGTGGTACAATAACTATAGAATAGTAGATGAAAATACTGAAATATACACTCTGGACTGTGTGCATTCTCGTTGGGATTTTTCTCATCTGGTATTTTCTCCAGTTTCCAAGTCTCCAAAGAAACTGGAACACTGATCAGAGAATGCTCGCCGATATTAGTATAAACGAAAACTTCGTAGAGGTAAAAAATGCTCGCAATTTCGACTACAAAACAACAGATGATTTCACTCCAGCGTACTATGATGCGACATATGACATCACGAAGCTCATTCGTGCATGGTTTATCATAGAACCGTTCGGTGAGCGTGATGGGCCAGCACATACTATGCTTTCTTTTGATTTCTCTGATGGTCAGCGTATTGCAGTATCAGCAGAAATACGAAAGGAAATAGGAGAATCTTTCGACGCGGTAAAATGACTCTTGAGACAATACGAAATCGTCTACATGGTGTGAGATGAACGTGACTTGATCAGACTACGAAGTAACTATCGGAAGGACACTGTTATGATGTATCCGCTCAAAATCCAACCTCAGAATCTCCAAAAATTCTTCATCTCTGCCATGCAGAGAGCAAAAAAACTCTCCGAAGCACCAGAATGGTATAACACTATTACAAACACGTGTGCAACCGCTATACAGGATCATGCGAATTTTTTATTACCACCAGAAAAACAAATATCATGGAGCAAGCAGATATTACTCCCAAAATATTCCGATGAAATAGCCTATAATCTCTGACTCATAGATACTCAACTTTCTCTGGAAGAAGCCAGAAAATACTATACTATTAACGAAAGGGCTATGTTAGCAGATCAAAGTAAGGACTTTTCAGAAAAAATAAGACCAGAAATAAAATAAAAAAATGCCCCGTTCCCTCCCCGCCATATCAATCGTTGTCATAATTCTCCTTTCACTCGCCTGAATAGGGATTGCGGTAAATAACTACATGAAATACCAATCTCGAGAAAGAATTATTCATGCATTTAGTTCCTACTATCAAGGACTGGCTAGAGAATGCTACAATCGAGAAAGTGTCAATTGTTGTCTCTCATCTGTGTCGAATATGGAAGCAAAAGGGGCTGTGCTCATACCAGGGGAAGGCTGCCCCATAAATACACGAGAAGATACGCTGAAATGTGTGAGTTCGTTTACGTGGTGTGAGGCTCAGTGAGATTTTGCTTCTTCATAAACGCTATCACTTTGTACGTGACTGGGGTAAAAAGAGCTTCTACGAAGACTTTGAAGACAATATTGGAAATCACAAGGTGGAGGAGATCGACGTGCCCCATAGTGCCCAGAAATGCTATCAGACAAAACACTGTACTATCAAATGTTTGCCCAACAAGTGTTGAGCCAATTGTTCTCATCCAGAGCCATTTTGCACCAGTGATTTTTCTGATCGCGAGGAGAGACCATGTATTTGAGAAATTTCCAGCTAGATATCCAAAGATACTCCCGAGAGTAATGCGAGGAACCAATCCGAGAATAGTCTCATAGCTCATTTGATTTTCCCAGAAACTCGCCACAGGTAAGACTTGGACGATATAGAGGATAAGAGCATTCAAGACGATGCAGGCAAATCCGAGGAGGATAATTTTTTTAGAAACTTTCCAACCATACACTTCTGCGAAGACATCTCCAAAGATATAGGAAAGAGGAAAGAGGATAGTCCCCGCGTCCAGCGTCAGTCAAGCAAACTGTGTCATCTTGGTAGAAGCGATATTTGAGATGATAAGGACGGCACAAAAGAGTGTCGTCATGACAGTAAAACGAAAAGAATTCATACAGGGAGTGTATAGATGAACCGGGAAAATCAAGTCTAGACATTTTTTATCCACTGAACCAAAGATGCTATTGATTCATGAGTTATAATGCTCACCCCTTTTGTCGACTGAAGTCTGGATTGTACCGCTGGGATATGAATAGTCTGAAAGCCGAGTTTTTTTGCCTCTTCCAGTCTTTTCTCGAGTTGAGCAACAGGTTTTATGACACCGGTCAATGATATCTCTCCGAGGAAAAGGGCATGATTGAGAGGCTTTCTCTGATCAGAAGAGAGGAGAGCGGCTACGATCGCCAGGTCGACAGCAGGTTCGCCAACTGAGAGCCCGTGAGAGACATTGATATAGACATCATCAGTATCGAGATTGATGCGACCAAATTTTGCTGTTGCTGCGAGGAGGAGTTCGATTTTTTGTGTCGATATTCACCGAGCAGAGCGTTTGGGATAAGGAAACCGTGTCGAATGTGTCAGAGCTTCTATTTCCATGATAACCGGCCTATTTCCTTCGAGAGCAATAGTCAGAGCTGATCAGACTTGAGCTGAAGTTTTGAGAATACTATCTGCAGGGTTTTTGAGATCGAGAAGTCATTTTTCGCCCATTTCAAAGAGACCAATAGCGTCTGTCGGTCAGAATCGATTTTTCATCGCTCGGAGAATGCGGTAGCTCTGATATCGATCACCCTCGAGAAAGAGGACAGTATCGACGAGATGTTCGAGAGTTTTTGGTCCAGCAAGATCGCCATCTTTTGTCACATGTCCGATGAGGATAACGGCTGTATTGGTCTTCTTTGCAAAGTGCATAAATGTCTCCGCAATAGAACGAATCTGTGCCATGCCACCGCTCGCACCACCCTGAGAATTAGAATACATGACACTGACAGAGTCGACAATAACGATAGGATACATGCCCGATTGAAGTGTAGCAATTATATCTTCGACAACTTCGCCATGGAGAAAATGAATATGAGGATTTACGACTCCGAGACGATGTGCGCGGCCAGCTATTTGCTCCTCACCTTCCTCACCAGAGACATAGAGAACAGGATTTTTTTCAGAAGCACACCATTGAGCCAACTGGAGAGTGAGTGTCGACTTTCCTATACCCGGTTCACCAGAAAGAAGTGTGAGACTTCCGCGTACCAATCATCATCCGAGTACTCCAGCAAGTTCGACACTTTCGACAGGAAGACGAGTATGTGATGTCGAACGAGGCCTAAGATGTACTACATCTCCTTTTTTACCAGCTACTTTGATCCTGCCGACTGATTTTATCTCTTCTTGCTCTAGGAGAGTATTCCACTGGCCACATTGTGGACACTGGCCAGACCATTTGAGTTGTGAGTGATGACAATGAGTACAAGAGAACATGACACTATTATAGAGAGAGCTAGAGTAAAAGATAGAGGGAGGATTTATAAATATTCCATCCTGTAACTCTCGCTATTTCTCTCCCTTGGTCAGCAAAAAACTAGACTCTAAAAGTTATTTTCAAATCAAGGAAAAATCCTATAAATCCCATAACAACTGTCGAGACAGTGCGAGCCCATACGTAGTGGAAAGCGAGATAATGAACAAGTCCGTACGTAATAAAGAGGACAATCAGAAATGAGTAAAATGCAATAGTAAGAAACTTCATATATCCGTGCTTAAATTGCGTATCACTCTGAAATGTCCATCGTCTATTGGCAAAAAAAGCTACCACTGATTCAAGAACAAATGCTATAGTACATCCGAGGAGATAATGGATGTGCCAAAATTGGACGAAATACCATACCATGATGAGATTGAGGAGGAGCATTATAGAGCCTACAATGATATATCGTACAAACTGTATGATATATTCATGTCTCTGAGAAAAAGTGGTAAGTTGTTGATACATATTCAAATAATGTAAGCATAATTTAGCATACAAAATTAGTTATGTCAACTTTATATTTTATTCGAAATTCTTTCTCTCAAAAAAATCTTTCTGATGATCTTGCCCAAGAGGATGGTGGTCATGTTTGATAGCATAACTATAGAGTTCCATTTGATTCACTACTGCCTTGGCAAAGGCTACAACTCCATTGGCATATTCACAATAGAAACAGTTAAATCTCTGCCAAAAAGTAAGTTTTCAGAGCTTATACCGGTCGAGGACTACGTATTTTTTTCGGTGAATAAGTGGTATTTCAAAAACACGAAAATAGATGTTCTGAAAAAGCCAAATAAAAATATCTATCAAAAAAATCGGTAAAAAACATATATAACATGATAAGGCTGCAATAATGCCGATGATGAGGTTGGGGCCAGGCACATCTTTCCCTCTAGCAGAAACAGTATACTTAT
>Ga0209284_10000888_pt1 | contig 47938 bp, 40 predicted proteins | sample FRY03_FD_187211 | JGI IMG/M metagenome (GOLD analysis project Ga0209284, IMG submission 187211) | Freshwater microbial communities from Lake Fryxell liftoff mats and glacier meltwater in Antarctica - FRY-03 (SPAdes) (version 2) | ecosystem: Environmental > Aquatic > Freshwater > Ice > Glacier...
AGCCTTAACATAATCTTCCGCAGCTTCCCGAACAGAAGCGCTAGGCGTTTTTTCTTTCGATTCCACATAGTTCTTCAAAGTCATTACCGCTTTATCAATTCTCATTAAAATCTCAATTCCCTAAGTTAACGAGTTATGAAACCTGCCAACTCAGCAATTTGCATATTAAAAGCAACTTTTTCTAAATATCTTCGTAAATCTTCTGGCTTACGACGGTCTGTTCCCCCAATACTTTCATTTACTTTCTTTACAAATTCTTCCCGAAGATCTTTAGTTTCCATTTGTTTTGCATAATGAATAAAAATTTTGTATTTAGAAAGATCATTTTTAACATCCATAGGATTAACTTTAGCACTGTACTGAAAGGCTAATTCCATAACTAATTCAGAAAGATTTTCGAGTTCAATGGAATACCGTTCAATCTGCACAGGGTCTTCATTTTTAGTTTTTTCAAAAAGATTATTCTGACTATCCTGAATCTTTTTAAGTAAGGAAACCATTGTAGTTTTAGTTTCATTTTTAGGGATGAGTTTTGAAGCTTCTATCCCCAAAGCAGTTTCAAAGTCCTTAGCATTCTTTTGCGCATCACTAAGTGAGTTCGTCGCTTTTTCTTTAATTTTTTCGTTCGATTTTGAATTCTTGATTTTATCATTCATTAATTCAATTTTATTTGGATCAGATAATTGCCTTAGCATAAACAAACCTACTAAATCAATGCCTGTCTTAATTTCATTCATCAAGCCTTTAGAAGCTTCGGTGTTTTTATGCTCGGTAGCAAGAAGATGCAGATTACTAACACAAATGCCCCAGTTTAAAATTATTTCTGGAATTGAATCAGTATTTTTTGATTTCAAAAATTTATATTCGGTTCGCAATCTCTGGGCATCTGTTAAATTTAAGGAGGCTAAAACTTTTAAACAATCATCTATTACTAAACCCCGTTCTGCTAAAGGTACTTTTTGTAACCTTACAAGCATCTCATTTAAATTTGGGTTATCTGGCAAAGAAGCAATCAGTTCTTTGAAGGGCAGAATTAACATTTCAATCTCATCAAGTTTGCCTGAATAGTTTTTTACTTCCATTACTGCTTTTTTAAGCTTTGCTTCAACATCATCCATGGAGGAACTAAACATATTTTTTGATTTCTTTAGTTCTGCTTGGAGATCTTCATTTTTTTTATTGCCTTCATCCGATATTTTTGCGACTTCAACCTGATGAAATTCTTTAGGAATATATTTATTTCTAAGATTTTCTTCTAGGCTTGTATGTTTACCTTCTAAATTTGCGAAATTATCTTTTAAATTAGCAATTGATTTATGATCTGGAGAAAAAGAAACCCAACCTAGGAAAAGACCAAACAGCAAGGCAAGGATTGTAGCCCCAACAAGCAATTTAATAAACAAACCAAAGGCAGGGATGGAAGGGGGAGTAGCCGCATTAATAACGGGTTCGTTCAAAACTTTTTGTAATTCGCTAAATCCATCAAATAACCCAGGAATAAAGCGAGCTTGGATCCAAGTTTTGCCATCAATTGAAACATTATCATTAGGGTCGATCTGTTTGGCATCCCGCATTGATGCAAGTGAACTAAGGCTAAAAGGGCCGAGTTTAGAGATGCCATCTTTTACATAATAGCGAATCATATCATTCACACTTATTACTGAGGTTTAACAGTTAATGACTCAAGGAACTTTTCATATTTCGTAAAATAGTCCAACATCTTTTTTACTTCCGCAGCAATTTTATCTCCTTCTTTTCCTGTATCCATTTTAAAAGAAGACGTTCTAATTTTTGATTTAAGAAGGCCAGGATCTTTTGGAAAATAACTAAATGCAAAGAATAGGTTCACATTCTTAGGCGGAATTTCTAAAAGCAGATTTTTTAACCCCATCATATTTACTTCACCTTCAAATTCAGCTTTATTATCACTAAAAGCAGATATTTTGGAAGGTGCTTTTTCTTTAATATTCATATGGTCAAATGCTTTTTCTCGATCAACTTTAAACTTATCTTCGATTTCTTTTAACCATTTTTTTCCAAACTCCAACTTGTACTTTTCGCTTTTTGTTATTTCGCCTTTTCGTTTGTTCACAAATTCCAGAAAACCATCATTAAGAGTAATTGGATTACCCTTAAACTTATCCAGTGAAAAATCTTTGCTGATCTGTTTTTCTAAAATACTTTTGACCATTTTAAACGCCAACAATGGCTCTAATTCACTGGATTTAAATACAGGATTTGTGGGCAAATCTTTTTCTTCAGTTGAAGAAACTTTTTCTTGATCATCCTTATCTTTTCGTTTTCGTTTTGCTGCTTCAAACAGGCTATCGATTTCCTCCATTTTGAGATTGTTGAATTCATTCACTTTTACAGTTTTTTCAGCCTTCATTTCAGCAATTTCTTTTTGCAATGCAAGATTAGTGTTGTTGGGTTCTGAAAGATCTTTCTGAGATTGATCAGTATTTTCTTTTAACTCTTTTTTGAAGGCATCATTTAAAATAAACCAGGCACTTAACGACAAAAACACCGAGAGAATTGGAGTTATAATAAACGCCAGTTTCATGAACCCAAGCGGCTTTATAGGAAAGTTGGAAATCGAAGTCATTTGTTGACTCCTGTGCCTGAAACAAGGGCAGTTATTTGAATTTTAGTAAAATCCTTAAGATGTTTAATCATGGAAACAGGGTCTTCAAGGTTTGCAACAATATTGATTTTCATGAGATATTTTCCAAAATCTTGAACAAATCCTTCCCATTCTTTTTGTTTAATTTCAACCTTACTGATTGGCAGAATAACATTGCCTGCATTATTTTTGGTAGTTTTTTCAGGAAAAACCAATGAAGTCAAATGAGTTTTATTACTTGCATTCATACCAAGGTACGCTTTAAAACTTTTCTCATCCAAGTAATTTGGAGTACCTTCAAACAATAAGTTCCGCAATGGTTTAAGGTTTTCTGTAAATTCAACATATAGAGCCAAATTTTCAGATCTTTTCAAAGTTAAAATGTTACTTATAACTAGCAATTCAACCGGTAGCAGGTAAGGATCAGCATTTGTACCAGAAAACTTCTTTGCATAATCTTTCTTTAAAAAATCTACAAATTTTATATCTTCAGGTGACAATTTATCTGCATCCATCCAAGTTTTAGTTTCAAAATATTTACGAACCTTATCGTAATTAGCAAACTGCACAGATAAGGTTTTTTCATAAGCATCAAGGTAGTTAAGAATAAGGCTCCCATCATCAAGAACTTTACCCCTATTATTTTTTAAAAGCTCGTCAAAGGATTTTTCGTCTAGTATTTTTTGGTTTTTCGAAAGAATGATATTCTTGTTTTTCTCCCTTCTGTCGCGCAATTCTTCCATTACCTGCTTAGGCATCTTCACCAAGGCGCTTTTTTTAAATTTGTTTTCTTCGAACTTGGCATACAACTCATTACTATCTTTAACATTGATAATGTTATTTTCTTTAAGCGAATCATTGATTTCCTTGGTTTCTTTTTCTTTAGTTTCCTTATCATTTAATTTCTTTAATAAATCAGCGGCAGCTTTATCCAACTCCTTCTTCTCTTTGTTTTTATCATCTGCAAATTTTTTATTCTCTTCCTTAAGTTCCCCAAGCTTGGCATTATTCGCCTGCGTGGCTAATTCTGATTTGTCTTTGTGGATGGCAGTAGATATCAGCCAAACGAAAAGGGATGGCAAAACAAGCAAAAACAACAAGCCGAAGATTCCACCCACAAACTTTATTGTTTTCCATGTGTTATCAGGCCCCGATGGTTTTAAATTGTCGAAACCATTAAAGCTTGGTTCTTGATCGATAAACAATTCTGACTTACTAAACAGCGGATCTTTATTAGATATCAATCCTGAAATGTCAGATTTAATCGGATCGAAACTTGGTATAGAAGAATGCGCAGATGTTGGGCTTAACTCTATAGGTGATACGAAATCCTGGGGTTTTTCTCCACGAGCTAGGTTTACCAATGCCCCGGCAGGTGCTGTACCTAAGCTTTTTGAAAGATTCAGTACCCCATCGTGAAAGGTTTTATCATAAAAAGCCGCGGCAACGGCATCCGCAGTCAGAGGAATAAAGCGTAAAGTGCAGTTGGGGCCTCTTCCGCCCAGAGTGTAATAAGTGCTGAAGGTGATATTCCAACGCTGGTGTTCCGGAAGCAGGGCAATAGCTTCTTGAATAAGAATTAGCGGATCTAAACCCGCGGGGTAAAGCACAGAAGTAGGCTTACCCGATTGGGCACGCTCTGCCAACCAACCTGCCCACCCCGCATCGCCTGCGATCGTTTTCCAATAATTACCGGCCTGGGGTTCTAAGGTACCCATCGCAATGCGCTGATTTTCGAACCGGCCTATCTGCGGCGACCACTTGTCTCGAAATTCAAAACTTTTAATTGCCCAAGCAGGCCCGGCCTTGGCTTTTTCAATGTCATCCAAAATTACATGATGTGCAATGAAGTTGGTACGGTTTGCATAAAGAGGCGCTGGGCCAATACGCGAAATTACAGAGACATCTTTCGCACCTGAATTAATACGGTAGTGAGAATATCCAATGGGATTGCTATGCGCCATAGGATTACCAGCCTTATACAATTCTTGGTAATTATTGATGGCCAACAGATTCTGCAATAAAAGTTTATTAGAAAGCGCATCAATTGAAGCACCCGCATAGCAAAGGCAACCCCTAAGGCCATCAACGCCTAGATCTGCAGCAGTATATAAAAGTTCCTGAGGCATAAGTTAATCTGGTTTACTTTCTATTTGGATTAATAACAGCACTTTTTATATCCCTAAAGTTTAAGTTGCAGAGGAATCAGATTTTTTGTTGTTTTTGCAAGGGCATAAAGCATGGGTACAGAAGCCCAAATTGGTCTAATTTCACTAGGCTTGATCAAAGGGATATTCTCAGGCCCAATAGTAGGCCTGCTGCCAAAAGAACTCACAGGAATATAAATGGCATCTTGGGCAAAGTTCTCGCAAGCGTTCACAATGTTTGGCGCATAATTCTCCAGAAACTTTTTCATTTCTTTTGAAGCTTGCTTTATCGCTGGGATCGATAGCAAATGCTGCGCACCTTTTCCAACTTGGCTGATAAATGGTTCTGCCATCGAAACATTAGGAACCAAATGGCACCACGAATCCCACTTTGTCAGGATAACAATCAAGGGGCTATCGTATTTATTTGAGGCACTTAATCCCCGATGCCGCCAAATCCTGCTGAGTGCTTCAGAAAGAATGGTTTCTTGCCTATCATCAATGTTTTTATAACTATTCATCGACTGATGTTGCACGCGCTCAGCTTCCTTGCGAATTCTAATATTTTGCGTTGGATCAAATAAATAGAAGAGGGCATCGGCTTCGCGAAGATGAAGGGTCACCTGATCTTCAGCAGTATCTTTCCCTGTTTTAAAGGATTCACCAGAGTTATCATAAAGGGAAATCAACCTATGTTCATTATTGTTGGCGCGAGGATGTCCATTACCGGGTTCAATTTGAAAGATAAAAGGCTTAGCAAGATTAACTGCCTGATCACTGATCAAAACTTCGTTAAAAAAGCTGCCGCTAGATTCCTGAGATCGATCGATCAACTCCAGGGGAGGGTATTGCTTATCGGGCGCATGGTTATGAAAAATATTATTTTCGTATTGAATAAGCGCATTGTTGAAAGTGGGATCGGGATCAAAAAATCGCAGCAGGAATTTATCCTGCATTACCCTTCGAAGCTCATGTGTCATGCAAGCCAAGAGAAAAGACTTGCCACTGCCTGGCGTACCTATGATCGAGAAAAATTTGATTCTACTTTCAAGGACTTCCCTTGGTATTTCGAGATGACAATTAGGGCAGGCAATTTTTTTACAAACCACACCTTTGGGATCAATCGCAAAACCTTCTGGGCTAAATCTTGAAGGGAGAAAACGCATTAACGCATCTTCCCTGCGCAAGCGTCTGTCACCTGCCAAGCTTTGATGGCTGGATATCCAAAGCACATCTTCTGGGGCGAATTTGCCCATACAATTTGGGCAGGTTGCAGATTGTCGAAGGGTCACCCTTGATGGCGCCATAAAATCCGAATGCTTTCTGGGGAGAACATACTGTTTTAAGCACTTTTATTTATCATACCATCGCTTATTAGTATAAAAAGCTTAAAATCCATGGGTTTCATGGTTTTAATAAATTGAAGGCAAAATAACCCCAACCCTTCTATTACTGATTGGTAGAATAACTAAGCTAATAATAATTATTTGGTAATTACGGTGCTTTATGCTTCTTAAAACTCAGGATCTTTCCAAGTGTTATGGCGATTTCTTCGCCCTTAATAACTTGAATATGCACATTGCACCAGGCGAGGTTTATGGTTTATTGGGGCCCAACGGTGCGGGCAAATCCACCGCTCTTCGCCTTATCATGGGCTTTCTTCAGCCTTCCTCGGGCAAAGCTTTTATCGCCAACCACGATTGTTGGAAAGATGGCGTTAATGCTAGAAAAAAAATCGCTTACCTCCCGGGGGAGCTTCGCCTTTACGAAAATATGTCAGGTAGACAATTGGTTAATTTTCTTAGCGGCTTACGCAATAGGCCCGTTCGCCCCGATCTAAACAAAATGGCTCGTGTTTTTGATATCGACATCGATACCCCCATGGCAAATATGTCCAGTGGCATGAAAAGAAAAGTCGCCCTCCTTTTGGTGCTTGATCCCTATGCAGATCTTATCATTATGGATGAACCTACTAACACCCTCGACCCGAATATGCGAGAAGCTTTGCTCGACGAAGTTAAAGCCGCGAAGCAGCGGGGGCAATCTGTGTTCTTTTCTTCTCATGTGCTTAGCGAAGTTGAAACCGTTTGCGATCGCATTGGTATTCTTCGCAAAGGCCAATTAGTTCATCAGCAATCGATGAGCGATCTAGCTTCGGGAAGACGCATTCGTTTAAGGTTGGCTCGCCAAACCACTCTTCCCGAACTAATCGGCCTCAATTTGATTCGCAAGGAAGAAACGCTTTTGTATCTTGAACACAATGGCGCAATCGAACCTCTCATGGGGTGGATTGGCAAGCTCGATCTTTTAGAACTTAGTATTGAACCACTGGGCCTTGACAGTATTTATCGAAAAATCCATGGAGAAGGCGTTTGATTCTTACACTTGTTCTTAAACTTCTTCGCGATCTCAGGCTGGCTTTGCTGGTCACTGCTTCCTTGCTTTGCTTGTTCCAGGTCTTCTGGGCCAAAATTATGGAACGCATCATCGCACAACTCGCCCCATTCTTTTATGGCATGGCTGGATATTCAGGCATCGATATCAAGCAAGTTGAAAAAGTTGTTTTTGATGGCCCAGGTAAACTTATCCGATCTATCATCGGTGGCGAAACCATCGACCTAAACAACGCCATGGATATGTTTACCATCGCCTATGTTCACCCCTTGGTTCAAACCATTATTTGCATTTGGGCAGTCGGAAGAGCAGCGGGGGCCCTCGCAGGAGAAATTGATCGCGGCACTATGGAGCTTCTTCTTTCTCAACCTGTAGGCAGGGGCACTTTAATTCTTGCCCACCTTATAGTTGATATCATCACTATTCCTCTTATTTGCTTAAGTATGTGGTTTGGTTCTTATGTCGGCTATTGGCTTGTAAACCCGCTTACTTTGAAAGAATATGACAACCTTCCCAAGATTCAAAAAATGGATATCGAATTTGGAATCGCAGGGCTGAAAATAAAAATCAAAGATCCAACTGCATCGGGGTCTTCTCCTGTAAAATTGCTACCCGGCGAAGGCCGACTTGCCTTGCATCCAGAGTCTCTAGGCAAAGGACTACTCGCTACAGGAGGGTTAATTTTTGCAATCACTGGCATCACCATGGCTATTTCTTCTACCGGCAGATTTCGCTTTCGTGTTCTTGGATATGCGGTTTTCCTTATCCTCATCATGTTCCTCGTCAATGTGATTAGTCAGGTTTGGGAACCACTTATGCCCCTGCGACCACTCACCATCTTTTATTACTACCAACCCCAACAAATGATTCTTGGCAGAGGATGGAGTGTTAATTTTTCCGAATGGAACAATGGCGAAACTTTATTTCAACTTCCCTGCCTTTTAGTTCTCTACGGCACAGGTGCCCTCGGATACCTAATCTCTTGGCGCATATTCGAAAAGAGAGATATCCCCGCTCCGATTTAATTAAGTTAAGAATTTATCAACTTGTTTTCTTCTTGTTAGAATAATTCTTTGGGTTTCTATTAAACTCGATGTAAAATTCATTTACGATTCAACTTGCTTTCTAACTGGGTGAACTCTATGAGCCTTACTCTTCGCACCTACTTACTTACATTTTTTTCTTTTACCGTAATTGCCCTTGCAGCAATCATACCCCAACCTGGAATATTAACTGCACAAGGGGCAGTAGCCAAGCCTTCCAATTCTTGGATTTTTGATGCGAAGGGTGTCTCTAGCCAGCGTATATCTGATAAATCTGGCAGGTTTCCGGGTAAAATGTCGGGCGCACCCCTTCTCAAACAACTTGATACATTCTCTTATCACGAATTTCACGGTACCGATTCCTTCATCATCAATGAACACGCTACGGGCGCTGAAACCGGTATGCCTCGTGAAAAATTTACTCTCACTTCCTGGGTCCGTATCGATGAAGGTAATACCAACGGTGGCATCATTGGTTGTATCCAAGATAACGGGAATTTCGAAAAAGGCTGGCTCCTTGGTTTCGATAACGATAAGTTCTGCTTTTCTCTTAGCTCTAACGGTGCGGACGATGGTGATGGCAAAATCACCACCCTTCGTTCTAACTCTAACTACCAAAAAGGCAAATGGTACCACCTGGCTGCTTCTTACGATGGCAAATCTATGCGCATCTTCATTAACGGCAAACCCGATGGCCTTTCCAACGAACAATCGGGATACATTAACTATGCTAACTCCGCACCTTTCATCATCGCTCGTTATCGCGATGATGATGAAGACTACGGCATGCGAGGCGCTATCAAGGAAATCAACCTTTATCAAACTGCTCTTACACCTGATCTTATCAATGGGATATTTGATAAAGATGCAGCTATTGCGACCCTTGCACCTGTGCCCCTTCCATCGGGTTTTGTAATCGCACCCTATTTACAATTCCCCACAAAAACTTCTATCACCATCATGTGGGAAACTTCTTCACCTACTACTTCCCTAGTTAAGTTTGGCACCAAACTTCCTCTTGAACAACAGGCCACATCTGATGGAACCAATTTGATTCACGAAGTCACACTAGAAAACCTTGAAGCTCGCACCAAGTATTTTTATCAGGTGGAAAGTAAAACTGATTCGGGCGGGGTACTTCAATCAGGCGTGCTAACTTTTCAAACTGCAGTTGCTGAAACGGATCCTTTTTCTTTTTGCGTTATAGGCGATACCCAGAAAAATCCCCGCATTACTGCCAAAGTTATGCGCCTTATCTGGGAGCGAAGGCCACACTTCCTTATGCATTTAGGCGATGTGGTCGATAACGGTCCCGATAAAAAAGAATGGGTCGATGAACTCTTCAAACCCTCCATCGATTTACTTTGCAGAGTTCCGGTTCTTCCCACGATAGGAAACCACGAAAAAAATCACGAGCACTATTACAAGTATTTCTCTCTACCTAAACCTGAATACTTTTACCGTTATTCCTACGGAAACGCTGATTTCTTCGTACTCGATAGCAATAAATCTCTTTTGCCTCAATCCGAGCAATACCTTTGGCTAGACCGTGAACTTGCTGCTTCTAAAGCAGCGTGGAAATTTGTCTATCACCATCACCCTGCGTTTTCCTCGGATGACAACGATTATGGTGATACTTGGGTTGGTACTTCGAATCTGGGAGATAAAAATGCGCGGTCCATCGTCTCCCTTTATGAAAAACATAATGTGGATATCGTCTTTAATGGCCATGTCCATGTTTATGAAAGGACTCTTCCAATCCGAGCGGGGAAGGTGGATCGCAACAAAGGAATTATTTATGTGACCAGCGGCGGGGGTGGCGGTTCACTCGAAAACTTCGCACCCACACCCTCATGGTTTAAAGCGGAGATTCGCTCGGATTATCATTTTTGCCAAGTTGCAATACTAGGCAATAGACTTAATCTAAAGGCATTTGACCACGAAGGTCGCCTATTCGATCAATTGGATAAGGATAAGTAAAACACAACTATTCAGATTTAAGAAACTTCAAGGACAGGTTTTTTAAGCACATCCATTTTTGGCTTAATTCCAAGGCCCGGGGCTGTACTTGCTGCCATTCTTCCGTTTACTCTTGAAGGTGCGCCATCTGCAATGCTAACAGAGACATAGCTATTGAAGTCGGTGGATGAAAATTGAAATTCTGGTGGAGTGCTATGGGCAAGGTGAGCAATAGCAGCGGTGATAATATCGCCACCCCAACTATCTTCCAAGGTCATAGCCAAACCAAGGGAGACACAAAGATCTCGAGCTTGCTTCAATTTCGTTATGCCACCAAACTTGCTGATTTTCAAATTGACCATATCCATCGCTTGATCTGAATGCCCCCGAATAAGCACATCCACTGAGTCGATAACTTCATCAAGGACAAAAGGATTATTGGTATGCTTGCGAATTGAAAGGCATTCCTCATAGGTAAGGCAGGGTTGTTCAATGTAGACATCAAGGTCGCGAACAGCCTTAACCACACGCATAGCATCGTGCATGAGCCAGCCAGTGTTGGCATCAGCAACTAGTCTTTCACCAGGTTGTAATTTATCAGCGACAGCAAAAATCCGAGCGATGTCGATTGCAGGATCACCCCCGACCTTAAGCTGAAATCGTTTGTATCCTTCTGCTCGATAGCCAGCAACTTTATTAGCCATAGCATCAGGGGATTCTTGAGAGATAGCTCGGTAAAGATTAACACTTTCGCCAAACCTGCCACCTAATAAGGTACAAACAGGCTGGTTAGTAACCTTACCTAAAATATCCCAGCAAGCCATATCGATACCGGATTTTACATAGGCGTGCCCTTTTAGCGCAGCATCCATAAGATGATTAAGCTTAAGAAGCTGGATGGGATTTTCGCCTATAAGATGTCTGCCAAGTTCTACAATACCGGCACGAACGCCATTGGCATAAGCAGGGAGGTAGAAAGGCCCAAGCGGACAAACCTCGCCATAGCCGATAGTGCCTTCATCGGTAATGATTTCAACCACGGTAGAATCAAAAACACTAACTGATTTGCCACCAGACCATTTATAACTTCCCTCATTAAGAGGAAGGTCAACCTGATAAGCTCGAATACTTTTAATTTTCATAACGCTCGCTTTAATTTTAAGTTCAACCAAAAACAAACTAGAGGCAGAATCATAAGATACCTAGTTACAGCATTCCACTCTTAATTATTATCAAGTAAAAATTTAGTAAGAAGGTCATAAAGATGCCTTGTGGTATTTTTACCTTCATTAATGCTATGACTTCGGTTGGGATACCCAAGCATAGTAAATTGCTTATTATGGCTAATTAATTCGTCGATAAGATTTTCCATACCAAGATAATGACAGTTGTCATCTCCTGTGCCGTGAACCAAAAGCAATTTGCCTTTCAGTTGATTTGCGAAAGTGATGGGAGAGCCCTTTTTATATCCCTCAGCATTATCAGATGGTAAGCCCATATAGCGTTCTTGATAAATAGTATCGTAATGGCGTTGGTTAGGCACCGGGGCAATGGAAATCCCAGTTTTATAAATATCAGGATAACGAAACATAGCATTAAGTGTCATAGAACCCCCGCCACTCCAACCCCAAATAGCGACTCTAGAAGCATCGAGGTAAGGATAAGTTTTTAAGAGTTCCTTAACAGATTTCGCTTGATCGGAAGATGCAAGAACTCCAACCTGCCTGTAAACACTTTTGCGCCAATCCCTTCCCCTGGGTGCGGGCGTGCCTCGGTTATCAACGCTCATAATGACATATCCCTTTTGAGCAAGCAAAGAATGCCAGAGGAATCTTTTGCCATCCCAGCGATCAAGAACCGTTTGGCCAGCAGGCTCACCATACACATAAAACAGCACTGGGTGTTTTTTAGTAGGATCTAAATCGAGTGGTTTAATAGACCAGGCATCAAGTTCAATCATTTGTCCTGCTTTTGTTTCATCTTCAATTTTAACTTTAATAAATTCAGTACTCGACTTTTTGATCGTTTCTATTTTCTTCCTGAAAGCGGAATTGTCGGTATAAGTTTTTAGAACCTTATGGTCAGGCAAGGTTATTAAATCTGCAAGTGGCGGGGTATTGAAGTTAGAAAATCGGTGCACCGCATAAGAAGCATCAGACGAGATAATATAACTATGCGTTCCCTTCAAAGTTTTCGTACTAATCAATTCTGGATCACCACCGTTTAAAGAAACGCGATAAAGATAACGCTGGGTAGGATTATCTGGGGAAGCCAAGAAATAAATCCAACCGGCTTGCTCGTCTACAGCTTCGATATGAATGACATCAAAATTGCCTTTAGTAAGCTGAGTACTTTTATCGCCGGTGCGAGAAACTAAATAAATATGACTCCAGCCATCACGCTCGCTCAACCAAATAAAGCTTTGATTTTTATTAATCCAAGGCATCTCGTTATTATGTTCAACCCAAGCCCTATCCGATTCGACTAAAATAGGTTTGCAATTTTTAGTCTTAGGGTCTGCAACCATCACGATATTTTTGTTTTGCAACCGGTTAAATTGCTGAATGACAATTTCTTGGTCAACCCAATCCATCTTGGCAAGGTAGTGGTCTCTGGTATCCCCGGGGATTTCAAGGAAAGAAGAATCGCCACCCTTGGCGTTGACCACCCCAATGCGAGCAGCGGGATTTTTCTCGCCTGTTTTAGGATAACCAAAACTGATTAGCTTGGCATAAGGGCCCTCCGCACTACTGGTGATCAGAAAGTCCTTAACCCCCGAGGAATCAATTTGCCAGTAGGCAATGGTTTGGCTATCGGGGCTCCATCTAAAGCCATTTCTAAGCCCAAGTTCTTCCTCATAAACCCAATCAAAAGTACCATTAATTAATTTAGGTGAACCGTTAGAGGTGAGATTAACAATACTAAAATCATCAAGTTTCTGGACACGGATATTATTTTTGTGAACAAAAGCGACACTTTTGCCATCGGGGGAAAAGGTAGCAAACATCATAGTAGATGCGGGGATATCGCCCCCAAGTTTTTTAAGTTGCTTAGTAGCAAGGTCAAGAGTCCAGTAATCGCCACGCGAATTAACACGCCAAACTTTCTTACTATTGGTGTAGAGAAGAAGCTTAGAATTATCTTCCGAGAATTCGTAATCTTCGACATTGATGGGCTTAGTTTGCCCTGCAGGGATAAACAAATTTTCAGGAACAAGTGTTTCAGTTTTTCCAGTATTGAGATCGTGAGCGACGATTTTCTGACCCTTCGTACCGGATTCTAAGGTTAAACAAACAGCGCCTTTTTTACTCCATTTGAACCCCGGAGCGCTTTCTAATTCAAACTCTTTGGAATTAAAAATTCGGTCAATGGTTAATAAAGATGGATCAACTTTAGGGGTTTCTGCACGAACAGTTCTATTTAAAATTCCAGCAGCAAAAACCAAACTTAACACCAGTGTTGAAAACCGGATATTCATCATTGTAACCTTAATTAAAGGGGACGGGCACGAATGCCATGAAGTTAAGCCCTAAAGCTTTATGAGCCCAAAGGTTGCTTTACAGCGTATTTGGGGTTTCAGAAAACCTTGACCTTCCGTCAGACTGGTGTTGTTCACCACACCGTTCCCCTAGGAGGCCAAGGATGGCTCTTAATATCACCGAAGCTATAGCCCGAATCAAGTCAGATGTTGTACATTTGCTAACACCCGATTCCATTCGAACCATTTGTCGCAGAGTCGGCCATTCCTGGCGCGAACGCCTCCTCGATCCATTCACCACCGTTCACCTATTTATGTTACAGGTTCTGCATCGCAACACCGCCTGCGCCAATGTCCCACATTTGGGAAGAGTAAACTGCACCGACGAAGCCTACGAACATTGCGGTGCGTCCCGCGCACAACAACAGCATCGCAATCTCGGCGAACGGCAAGCGCATCGCCGTGGCGAATTCAAGCAACAAGCAGGTCGTGGTCTGGGATGTCGACAAGAACCAAATCATCGACCAATGGCAGGTGGATACCATCGCTGCTCAAACCGTCGCCCTCTCGGCCGATGGCAAGTTCCTGCTGACCTGCGGCTTTTACCGAGTCCTGCAACTGTGGGAGATGACCGAATAGTGGGATTGGTCGCTAAGCCTGCCACAGCGAATTTCACAGGCTTTTGCTAATCAAGTAATTAAACCTGATTGAAGTCGCTGGACCTGTACTTCGCCAAAGCGTTATAGTAATTCACTATTTTTATTGACCAACCTTTTCTCATCGTCATACTATGCTGACAGATTAATTCTGTAATCATTACGACCATTTCCGAGATGCGGTGTCGCCGGAGGTAGTTTGCGCAAATGAATACTTGTTAGGCCACGGAGGTTCTCCCATGCGTGAAGCTTTGAAGGTTCTCTGCGTTGTCATCTTCATGTTTGCGACTCCGGCATTTGCAATTGGATGGACAGATCCCACGAATGGGGCGGTCTCGGTCTTCTTGAGGTATGGCTGCCCTGTATTGGCGGTTCTTGGGTTTGCCGGTTTCTTAAAGATCCATTTCCGCCCCGACCTGGCACCAGACTATCTTTACCACCATGTTGGAACATATCTCAACCGCGGAGGGTTCTGCTTTGGCTTTCGGACAAGCGTAGTTGACCGAATATGTTATCTGGAAGTATTCTTTCAAAACCAGCAAGATAAACCGTGTGTGGGTCGCGTTGGGCTTCGACCGGCGCGCGGATTTTTCCTGGGCCGAGCGAATATCAAGCCCATTGCAATCGAAATCAAATGCGAGGCTGCCGCATTTGGTACGGCCAAAATCGCAATCCCGGTCCCCTCAGAGTTGCAAGGCAAGCGACAGCCTTTTAATGTCGGTGCATCCGTGCTTTACCTGAATGGAAAAGGCCGGACCCTCCGTTTTCGTGACGGCATCGTGCTCAGGGCAAATTCTAATTTTGGGAATGCGTTTGCAACGACTTTGATGGTAGTGGGTGCACTCACCGGAAGCATTGTTTGGACGACGCCAGACAATGCAATTCTCGATCTCCCGACTGGGGTTGATGAAGATGTGACCGACAGTTCTGGCCCGGAAGTCAGGATGCTTTGGAAGTTAGGCGACCCACACCTTGAACTGGCAATGCTTGGCAGGGGCTAGGGCGGCAGCGCCGAACAAGCCGTTGCACCTGATACCGGCCGCAGGTAGGCGCTCTTCGTCCGTTTCGAGTAGTGCAACAAGCGCAACTTTGGCGATTGAACCGACTTCTGTGGTGAATTCATTTAATTCTTCTTTGTAATCGTGCTGCGCCCCGGCTAGAACACTAAGCAGTAAAAAGAGTCTGAATATAATTTGTTCCGGCGACATGCTATTCCGGATTAGCAAAAATGAATAGCTGAGACAGATAGAATTAATTCCATCCAATCATTGTTAGGCGGAAGGAGGGCGGCCTAAGCCTGAAGCGTATCCTCTGCCCAAATTCTTAGCTGGTCATTGCTCACCCCAACTATATCGGGATTGGGTGTTTGCTAAAGCCGCTGCGCATTATCACCTAGATTCGGTGCGAGGAAACGCGAGCATCACATGGAACGCCTATCGGCTTCTGAGGGTTCAAAGTCGCTGGAGGCGGGCCCGGCGGGTGACATATAATAGGGGGTTCCCATAATAATGCCTGCGCCAGTCATGGAGTTGTCGGAATGTTCGACGGCCCTTGCCAGCCCAAAGTCGAGGATTTTTAAACGGGTCTAGGTTAAATCTGTTCCGGTTGATTCAAGCCAGATGTTATCGGGTTTGATATCTCGATGAATTAGGCCATGATCGTGAGCGGCGGCAAGTCCCCGGGAAATTTCCAGGGCAATCCTGATTAGTTCGATCGGAGGAATGGGGCCCCGTTTAATCCGCGCATCCAGAGATTCGCCACGCAGTAATTGCATTGCAATAAAGGGGGTTTTATCTTGTTCTCCGACCTGATAAATGGTGATGATGTTTTTATGTTCGATTGTAGCGGCAGCCCTTGCTTCTTGCATAAATCGTAAACGATTATTTTCTACTAAACCTAATTCAGGATGAAGGATTTTTATCGCAACCTTTCGTTTAAGGATTGGATCTTCGCCTTCAAGTACCAAACCCATACCACCTTTACAAGGATACTGCGGATAATAAAATCGGCAATTTTCGGTGGCTAAAGGGGAGCATTCACAGATTGAAAAATTTCCGTTAAAGCTGCAGGATTGGTTTGGTTAGAGGGGTTCCCTGTTATTAGCACAGGAACTTGAGCAGGAATATTTTCTTGTGTTTCGATTTGCGAAGTAGGAGCAAAAAGTAGAGTGGTATTTGTAGGAACGCCTGGTGCATTTGCATCTTCTTGGCATTTTTCACATTTGGAAATATGTTCTGCTAAAACTGCGATTCGGTAGGGGTTGGTAATTGTGTTTGCAAAAAAAACATCCAGTTCTTCTTTGGCAGGGCAAGAAATAACAGGATTTGAAGTATTCATGTATAAATGTCCAATGCTTTTTGAATCTATTATTCTGGAAATTGTAAAAGCTTTTGCGCCCTATGGCAACAGGGATAATTCTAATCTTCCGTGTAGTCTAGCTTTCTAGGGAGTTGGCTTAGATAGCCCTTACAAGGTTGGGGCATTTGCAATCTTAAGTGCGAAGGGTTAAGCCTTAAAAAACTACGACTTCTTGACTACGAGAGCCAAGAAGCCTTAGGGTGTTATCGTTAACATTTGCCATTGTTAACGATTAGCGCTTGCTCGACAAAGCAGGTTTGGATGCAGTTCGCGCCAAGGTATCAAGATCAAAGCGATCGAGGTTCATTACTTTTACCCAAGCAGCAGCAAAGTCTTGAACAAACTTTTGTTTCGAATCTTCACTTGCATAAACTTCTGCGATTGCTCGAAGTTGCGAGTTGGAACCAAAGACGAGATCCACACTGCTTGCTGTCCATTTAATTTGGCCCGTTTTCGGATCGCGACCTTCGAAGAAGTGATCACACATAGCGGATTTTTCCCACTTGGTGTTCATATCCAGCAGGTTCACGAAAAAGTCGTTGGTCAATGCCTCGGATCGTTTCGTGAAAGCGCCCAGTTGAGCATACCCCGTATTCGTTTTCAGAACTCGCATGCCACCAACAAGCACCGCCATCTCGGGCGCGGTAAGAGTGAGAAGGTGAGCGCGATCGATTAAAAACTCTTCGGTCGGCCTATCTTGTTTGTGGCCGAAGTAGTTGCGAAAACCATCGGTGGTTGGTTCGAGAACCGCAATGGATTTTTCATCGGTCATTTCCTGGGTGGCATCGGTGCGCCCAGGTGCGAATGGGATTTGAATCTCTTGGCCACCATTTTTCGCAGCTTTCTCGAGGGCAGCGCCGCCAGCCAATACGATCAAGTCTGCAAGGGATACTTTCTTGCCGTCCATCCGAGTACTATTGAAATCTATTTGCACTTTTTCAAGAGCCATTAAGACTTTTGCAAGTTCGGCAGGTTTGTTAACTTCCCAATCTTTTTGTGGTGCAAGGCGAATGCGAGCGCCGTTAGCTCCGCCACGCTTGTCGGTGCCACGGAAGGTGGAAGCAGAAGCCCAAGCGGTAGAAACCAGTTGTGAGATGGTGAGTCCGGAGTTGAGGATAGAAGCTTTGAGGTTGGCGATATCCTTTTCGTCAATCAGTTTGTGATCAACGGCAGGAACAGGATCTTGCCAGAGTTGTGGTGCAGGAACCAACGGCCCAAGGCATCTAGAAACAGGGCCCATATCACGATGGGTTAACTTGTACCAAGCTTTGGCGAAGGCTTCTTCGAACTCTTTGGGGCTTTTGTGGAAGCGTTTGGAAATTTTTTCATAGGCAGGATCCATCTTGAGGGCGATATCGGTGGTGAACATAATCGGGGCGTGAGATTTTTTTGGGTCGTGAGCATCGGGCACAGTGCCCTTTGCTTCGGGATTTTTGGGAGTCCACTGTTGGGCACCAGCAGGGCTTTTTGTCAAAACCCAATCATAGCCTAACAAGTTGTTGAAGTATCCATTTGACCATTGCGTTGGGGTGGTATTCCAAGCACCTTCAAGGCCGCTGGTGATGGTGTCTGCGCCATTGCCCTTACCAAACTTGTTGAGCCAGCCAAGCCCTTGAGCTATGATGCCTGCTGCTTCGGGTTCTGGTCCGACATTGCCGTTGGGATTAGCTGCGCCGTGCGCTTTTCCGAAGGTATGTCCGCCAGCGATGAGGGCAACGGTTTCTTCATCATTCATTGCCATACGGGCAAAAGTTTCACGAATATCGCGAGCCGCCGCTAGGGGATCGGGTTTGCCATTAGGGCCTTCGGGGTTCACATAGATCAAACCCATCTGAACAGCGGCGAGAGGATTTTCGAGTTTTCGATCACCTGTATACCGGGAGTCGCCTAGCCATTTGCTTTCAGGCCCCCAATAGATATCTTCTTGGGGTTCCCAAACATCTTCGCGCCCGCCAGCGAATCCAAATGTTTTAAATCCCATTGTTTCGAGGGAAACATTACCAGTCAAAACCATTAAGTCTGCCCAAGAGATTTGGCGGCCGTACTTTTGCTTGATGGGCCAGAGAAGCCTACGGGCTTTGTCAAGATTTGTATTGTCGGGCCAACTGTTAAGGGGTGCAAATCGCTGGGTGCCATAGCTTGCACCGCCTCGGCCATCGTAAACGCGATAGGTGCCAGCACTATGCCAAGTCATGCGAATGAAGAGAGGGCCATAGTTGCCAAAGTCTGCGGGCCACCAGTCTTGAGAAGTGGTCAACAGGGTTTTGATATCCTTTTTTAAGGCTTCGAGGTCGAGCTTCTTAAATTCCTTTGAGTAGTTAAACTCTTCGCCCATGGGATTGCCTTTGGGAGAGTTTTGATGAAGAATCTGCAGATTCAACTGGTTGGGCCACCAGTATTTATTGGACATTGTGCCCGCAGCGGTGTTTCTTTCGGCAGCAGGTCTGAGATTACCGCCGATGACGGGGCAATTAGCGGGGTCTAATTTGTTGGGGGCAACCTCTTTTTTCCCGCCTTCATTTTTGGGGAGACCCTTCTGAGCTAATAAGAGTGTGCCTGTGCATAGCACAACGCAACTTGCTACAAAACAAACTAATCGAATTTTTTTGCTCATCATATCACCTTGATTTATGGGGAGTTAGGTGCGTCTATTATTTATAGTTATACATCATAAGTGTAGTCATTTGAAATCTAAATTGCCAAATTGGGGGTGTTTCATATTTTTCTTAGATTAAATTTCTACTGAAGTTGAGGAAGGTTATATTTGAAACCTGTGTTGGGAGATAATAGCTGATTCATTTATTTGCTTGACTTATAGGAAAAAAGTGAAACATGGGTTTGCATTTATATGTTGTTTATCGCTTGACACCCAAGGGAAATATTGGCCAAAATAGTAACAGATGGGTCCTAATGATTTAATAATAAAAAAGAGACAGGATGTTAATTTATGATACATGTCACTTGCGATATTTGCGGGCAATCGATTGAAGAGCCTAAGAATCATTATCGGGTAGAAATTGAAATATTTGCAATGGAACAAAACAGCCCTGTGATGGAAGAGGATCTCGACCAGGATAACCTAGAACATATCGCTATGTTGATAAGTGATCCTGATACAATAGAACCATTGCCTGCGTTGACAAAAATAAAGCACGATTTGTGTCCGAAATGTACGGAACGATTTCAGCGAAATCCCTTGTCGAGAGAACCTGATTCTTCTGTGAATTTTAGCGATAATTAATTTAGGATTTAGAATATTGCTTACACCAACTTTTGTTATTCTCTCGCTTAAATATGCAGTGGGGGCGGTTACGGTACTTCTTTGCATTTCGCTGATAGCCTTGGCGAATGGCAAAGTAAGGCTGCATGGGAAAATAAATCTGGCCTTTTTTATCCTGACTGTGGTGGCGCTTTTCTTATTTGAAATCGTGTTGCGCATGATTAACCCTGTTCTATTTTCTGGTTTGTGGGAAAATGCAGAATTAGCAAAGTCGCTTAAAATTCATTTATGCTTTGCGGTGCCCAGTGCATTTCTAATGGGGGTTATGCTTTTTACAGGATTAAGGAAATTGAAAGCTTGGCATCGCAGGGTTGCAGTACTATTTTTGGTATGCTGGATAGGTACCTTTTACACTGGGATTTTTTGGTTGCCCAATTATATTGAAGTGAATAACAAGGCAACAATTTCTGGGGCGCAATAAGATGCAAAAAAAAGGGGTGAACATTTCGAAAGTTAGCGAGCCTAATGCGGATGATTTTGCAGGGGGATTGCCTGTAGAGATTGCGAGCGCCCCTGATTTTGAAAATCAACCACCCCCGATCAAAAAAGTAATCGAGGCGATGTTTTTTGTGGGTGGTCAGCCTTTAACTTCGCAAAGGGTTTGTGAAATTCTACGGGGATTGGATCTCAAGGAGTTTGTGGAGATCATCGTAGGATTGAATAAAAAGTATAAGTTAGAAAATCGCCCGTATCGAATTCAACCCAAGGGCAGTGGGTACGAAATGACTGTTCTGCCAAAATATCGAATAATCGCAGATAGATTGTATGGGATGCTAAAAGAGGCCAGATTATCAGCGCAGGCGCTGGATACGCTAGCGTTAGTTGCGTATAAGCAGCCCGTATGCAGGGAAGAAATCGAGACATTAAGAGGTAATGACACAGCGGCAATAATTCGCCAGTTGGTGAGGCTGGGCCTGATTTCGGTTCAAAGAGGCCAAACCGATGCTCGGGAGATCACTTATGGAACGACAAAGAAGTTTTTGGAACTTTTTCGGTTAAAAAGTTTGGAAGACCTGCCCCGACATCAAGAAATGGAAGAAGTTTAGCCTATTTGGCAACTTTACTTGTAGGGGAAAGGAATAAGTGCTTTTTTTGTTAAATGTGCAGGATGTGCAGGTTTAAATGGGGTTTTCAGCCGAAAACCTAGGCCTATGCCATCTTGGATTTTACCTTGGGTTTATGAACTTGGTATGCCAAATAAGGCAGGAAATGCAAGATGTTTGCCAAGCTTAACTTGACGCTAGGGGCCTTAAATTCCTATCATATGAGTGTTCGCTTAACGGCGAGCGTGGCCCTGTCGTCTAGGGGCCTAGGACACAGCCCTTTCACGGCTGCGACACGGGTTCGAATCCCGTCAGGGTCATTGGTGTTTAGCACCAAGATATCCAAGCGGTAAAGCATTCCTAGGGCTTTGCCGCTTTTTTTACGCACTTTGATTATTCTAAATCAACAAAGGTGCCATCTGCCTTTACTTCGACTTCGCGAACCTTGCCTGTCTTTGTTTTTCCACGGATTTCATAAGTGCCATCTTTTTTCAGAAATGCCTCGGTAAAAAGCATACCTGGCAACTTTAATTTAGCGGTCTTCATTGCAGCTTCAGGAATTTCTTCCATTTTAATTTGAACCTTGGGGCCTTCCCCAATGGAGCCACACCCAGCAAGAATTAAAACAATCAAAAAAATCTTAAGTAATCGCATTATGCTTAATCTCCAGAAATAGGCTCGCCACCATCTCGGGTGGCAAGTGCTTTCAAGGTGTTGTAATTAATCGAAGAGGTAAGAAGTTTAACATGCCCATCGACAAATAAATAATTAACCCCACTTGAGTGAGCACTGCTGAAATTATTTATTTCAGTTGGAGTATTCCCTGCGATCATTTCGCCCACATGGCTAAGAATAAAATTGGAAGGCTCGTTTAATTCAAATCCAAAGGGAGAAAAACTCGGAGTTGCAAATTTACTTCCCGTGATGGAACCAATCCAAGTACCTTCGGAATATTTCCAAGAGCGTTCTCCTGCTAATAAGGTATGGCTCGTGCCATCGGTAATATCTTTTACAGAAAGATTACTATTGCGAAAGAAAACGCCTTCGCCATCAACCCCAGGTTCGGAAACCCCAAAGTTACCGGAATAGGATGAAGGGGTAAGGTTAGCAATTGTGGAGGTTAATACCCCCGTGGAAGAGCGAGTACCGACTGGGAAAATTTGCGGAGGGTTATCTGAAGGGCAGAGAAGATTTTTAAGCACAACTGGCCGCACGGTGGAATGAATAGCTGCTTCTATAGGCGCAGTGAAGTCGATTTTTGCAAACAAGGCTTGCTGTTCTAAATAGGGAAGTAGATAAGCATTCCAGCCCCAACCTGGGCCAAGGTCATTACCATTTGAATCAAAGGAAGATATATATCCTGTTGGGAATCGCTGCTGTGCATCGTGGAAGTTTAAATTTGCCAACCCGATTTGTTTTAAATTGTTTTGGCATTGAGTTCTGGCAGCAGCATCTCGAACTTTTTGTACCGCTGGTAAAACCAACCCGATTAGAATTCCAATGATTGCGATAACAACAAGCAGTTCAATAAGGGTAAAACCTTTTCGAAGTGGGAAATTGCGCATCGGGTGTAATCCTTCAGTTCAGTATTTAAAAAAGTAAATGTTAATAAAAGCAATAATAACAGGACTTTTTAATTCTGAAAGATTAAATTGAATCGCTGGGTGCAATGATTGTGCTTTAAGTCGTGTTACTTAATCTTCGTCACTACCTTTAAGCCATTTACGAATACGGCTTAAATCTTTGCTCCAAGTTTCTGCAAGTCGGATTTTTCCAAAAGCATCAAACAAAAGATCCATGGTTTCTAACAGATGCCTGATTTGGCCAACGCGCTCTTCAAGCCTAGCGCGATCTTCTAGCGCCTCTGCCAAAGGCATCTTTGCGCCATTAACAGCGAGAAGCTCTGCACTAAGTGCCAAATCGTAGGATTGATCATGTCTAACAAGAGTGATGCCTGTCTTACGGGGAAGTTTGCCACTTTGCAACGCACGCATTGCTTCGGGAAGCTTGGTTGGTGCATCGCTGGAAATGGTTTCTTTGCCTGATTGGCCTTTGGGGCATTCGAGTGCCAAGGATCGGGCGAGCATGAAGGCGACCTCAGAACCATCATCGAGCTTAATGGTATCGTGCCCTTCATCCTGCAAGTTCCAAAGCCAGACTAGGAATTCGTTGCCTAGAAAGTCTCTGCTATTATCATCAACAACCCATTGAGGAGAGTTACCTGCGCCACCTTTTAAAAAGGTGGAATGTTGAGCATCATCAACCGCCCGGGATTGGCCCCTGGGTTGTGCAAGTTTATGAGCGAGGATGCCTGAGCTAAGTGCCTCGATTTTTTGGCCAAAGGTTTGTTCAAAAAGCTGCGTAAGCCTATCGAGAACAGAAACGGAAGTGGTGCCAACTAATAGTTCGTTGGATTGCCCATCCCAAAGAAGCGAGTAAGCTTTTCTGCGCAAGTATCGCCCATCCGCTGCTTCTTCGTTGAGTTTGTCCATTGCAGCCATGCGTGCTTCGCGCTTTTGTTTCTGGCTTACTTTGCCTGAAGGATTTTCTGCAGCGATGGCATCGAGTTCCATCTGGGTATAGGATTTTAAAAGATCAGAAGGAGGCTTGTTGGCATCAATGCGGAGAGCGAAATGCAGGGTGTCTTCGACAATATTCTTGGCAAGGTCGAACCGAACATCGAGGAGGTGGCCGCCTGCGCTCCAACCGGTTTCTATACCATCGCGGGAAGCGGTGCGTTCTTTTCCAATAGCTCGTTCTTGAAGCCTTTCAAGATGTTCGGGGCCAAAGCCATTGGGCGCTTTGCCTTTGACTTTAAAGCGAGCAAAAGAAACTCTTCCGGAAAAGAAACCCATGATAATAACCCTTCCAACAGCAAATTGGGCAAATAGAAAGTATAGGGTAAAGAGGGGAGTCGGTAAGGTGGTTCACCCTAATAACTTTTTATACAGATCTTCTTGGGCTAATAGCGCCTCTTGATAAACCTGATGGGCATTGGCATTAGGTTCATAGGTGCAGCCTAGTTCGGGTGATAAAGATTTGCTGAGATCAAGTTTTCCCATGGATTCTAATGCCAGCCAGGCAATGCCTCTGCTAGTAGCTTCGGGCTCTAAGCATGCGGTGATGGGTTTGCCCAAAACATTGGCGATGATTTGCGCCCAGGCAGGCGAGTAAAGAAACCCTCCGCTGGCAAGAATTAGGTGATCGGGATGCGCCAAGGGTGAAAGCCTTCGGTATATCTGCCCAAGTCGTAGAGCAACGGCTTCAAGGCCCGCTTGAAAGATATCAATCGGTTTGGTGTTTAGGCGGATGCCATGCAAAGTTGCAGATGCATCATCGCGCCAGCCTGGTGCCCTTTCGCCCGCAAAGAAAGGCAGCATAGACAAACCATGGGCAGCGGGTTTCATTTTCAAAAGAAGAGTTTCGCATTCGGAAGGATCGGGCAGCTTGAGATTTTTGAGTAACCATTCGTGAACATTGCCCCCTTCGGTAGATGCGCCACCGATTAAAGGTCGATTTGCATCCACCCGATAGTTCCAGAGCCCGAGGGGAATTTTCTCTGGGATTTTTGAAGGAACAATGCGCATTGCTGCAGTGGTGCCAATGGTAAGAGCGATATGGCGATCGTTGGTACAGCCACTGCCAATATTGGCAGCAGCGCCATCACCAATAGCAAGAAACCAGAGGGCATTGGCGAGAGAGGGCCAGCGAGTCTTCCACTCGGGTTTAAGGATGGGTCGCCCGGGGCCGAAATCTGAAATAGCAGGGAGTTGCTCTTGTTTTAAGCCTAATTCCTGGATCCACACGGAATCCCACTGCAGCTTTTTTCGATCGAGTAACCCAGTCCAAGATGCGGTGGAAAGGCTTACCTCTGAGCATCCTAGAAACTGCTGGCTAAGAAATGATCCTAGGCTCCACCAATGGGCGACAGAGTTGAACCGATCAGGATTGGTTCTTTTTTCCCAACGCAATCTTGCAGGCAGATAACTGCTATGAATCATGCACCCATTGCGGTCGTGAATATCTTCTAAATTGTAATTGTCGCGAAGATATTGCGCATCCTTGGCGCATCGGGTGTCTGCGTAAGTGTAAAGCGGCGTGAGTGGCTCAAAGTTTTTATCTAGCCCGATCATGCTTGAAACAAAGGTGTCTATTGCAACTGCATGGATATCATTTACGCTACCCCGCAGCTTCGCCAAAAGAGCATCAACCACCTCAATAACTGCATTGGGAACTGCAAGTGGTTCAAACACTGCCATGCCTGTGGCATCGGTTTGCAAAGCGACTTGGGTCCTTCCGAAATAAGTTTCAGGATCGACGATTCTGCAGGAAGCATCGTAAAGCAATGCCCGAACAGAAGAGGTGCCTACATCGATTGCAAGGATGAAAGGAGGTTCGGCCTGCGCAAGAGAAATTCCGAGCATATCAAACCTTTGCGGAAAGAGCGAGATAAAGTACCGCCATGCGAACTGCGAGCCCATTGGTAACTTGTTTTAAGATTGCGCTATTGGGCATATCCGCAACTTCTGGGGTGAGTTCGATACCGCGGTTGATGGGGCCGGGCGCAAGAAGAAGCATATCGGGCCTGCATTTTTTCACGCGATCCATAGTCATGCCAAAGAGTCTGAAATATTCCTGTATGGAAGGGAAAAGCCCACTGCGCTGCCGCTCGAATTGGATTCGTAGAACATTAACAACATCACATTCGGGAAGAATCTTGTCGAGATCGTAGCTCGAGCGAACGCCGAGCTCTTCTATTTCCTTGGGTATAAGTGTGGGTGGCCCGCACACAATTACTTTGGCGCCAAGTTTTGTTAGAGTATGAATGTTACTTCGTGCAACTCGGCTGTGTGTGATGTCTCCAACCAACCCAACCGTCAGCCCTTTGATCTTTTTCTTTTCCTGCAGAATGGTGAATGCATCGAGCAAACCTTGTGTGGGATGTTCGTGGGCACCATCGCCAGCATTGATGATTGAAACGCCTAATTGTTGGGCGAGAAGATGTGGCGTGCCAGGAACCGAATGCCTGATAATAAACCCATTAACACCTAAAGCTAAAATGTTCTTGGCTGTATCGATGAAGCTTTCGCCTTTGCTGACACTAGAGCCAGCGGGTGAGAAATCGATGGTTTCAGCACCCAACCTGCGGGCGGCCAAGCCGAAGCTGACGCGCGTTCGGGTGGAAGATTCGAAGAATAGGTTGGCGATAACCTTACCTTTAAGGAAGGAGTGTTTCTTTTCAGGGTTACGGCTTGCTTCGACAAAGAATTCTGAGGCTTTGAAGATGGTTTCCAATTCGGTTATGGAGAGGTCTTCGGTGCCGAGGAGATGTTTTTTTGTCCAAGGGCCGCAATCGATTGCAGTTTCAGAAGAAGACATATTTATGGATCCCGATTTATTTGTTGTCATTGGGGTGAGAATCAGTTTTCTCAAAGATAATGATATGTTGCCAGGGTAAAACTCCAATGGTTTCTTTGTGTTTGAGATCGTGGCCTTTCATTTCAAGTATAACTTGTTTTTCGGCCATTTTATGAACCAATTTGATGGGCACTTCTGGGTCTTCACCACGGAATTCGACAAAAACCATGGTGCCACCTTTGCGTAAGGCTTTGCACATGGCAAGGGTCATTTCGAAAGGGAAGGCAAGTTCATGGTAGACATCGACCATGATAATCATGTCGACGCTATTTTCAGGAAGTTTGGGATCTTTGTCGGTGCTAAGAATAGTTTCAACATTCTGAAGGGTTTTCTGTTTTGATTTTGCATTGATGATTTTGATCATTTCTTTCTGGATATCGACTGCAAGAACTTTTCCTTTGGGAAGAAGTGGGGCCATGCGGAACGAGAGATAGCCACTGCCCGCCCCTACATCAGCGACAATCATGTGGGGTTTAAGCTTGAGAGATTCGATAAGCTTGGTGGTGTTTTCTTCTTTTTCGCGTTCGGGCCGTTCGAGCCAACCGGCTGCTTGATAGCCCATGACATGTGCTATTTCGCGACCTTTAAAAAACTTCCCGATGCCATTTGGGTCATGAATTTTGCGTTCTTCGTAGAGGGAATCTATTTTGGGAATTTGTGCAAAAGCATTCGTAGAAAATATCAAGGTAAGGCAGGTTAAAAAGATTCGTAAGTGCATGGCATTTCCCTGTATAAACCCTTGGGCTGTTCAGTTGCGGAAGATCTTGCAACTTAAGAATTATTCTAGCATTCATTTGGTTAAAGGTGAATTTATTACAGTTTAAAAGAATTTAAAATGAAAGATCGAAGCTTTTAAAGAATTCGTAGTGGGTGATTGTGCCCAAAAACTTAAGATTTTTTGGGAAGCAGAACCTTACTATTTTCTAGGAACTGCAGGTGCTTTTCCCTAATGGCTGGATCTACTTCAAAAGAATTAGAGGGATTTAAGTCGGATAAGTTTGCCTTGCAAGCTTTGCAACCAACGGTTTCAAGGTGGAATTTGATGTAATCAATTCTTTGATGGTCGAGCGCTTCATCTTGATAGCTGAGCAATTCTTCTCGGGATGGGCAGCTAAGGTGTTCGCGCCTCCAGATCGCCCCGATGGAATGATCGCCCATGTCGCGACTTGCGATGATGTTAGAAAGTCGGGCTTGTAACTCTGGCGATTCTCGGACAGCTTTTTCCACCCGGATGTTATCCTGTTCAAGAAGGTGGTCATCAATAAAAGCATCAAGAATTGCCTTGGAAATAATCATGAGTCAGAATCCTGTTCAGAAAACTCGGGAAATACATCTGGTGAGAGGTCTAACTCTTTTAAATTATCGATGATGAAATTATTCGCAAAATATCGATAAGTGGCAACGGTGCGGTTGCTGATGCCAAGAATATTAGCGGCTTCTTTATTGCTTAAAGCATTTACAAAAAGTAATTCAATTGTTTTTAACTTTATGTATTCTTTTTTCTGGGTGAGTTCACTGATTAAAAGAGCAAGACCTTGGGTAAGAGCAAGGTTTTCAAGTTTTCTCTTTTCATCGCCTCTATACCAAGTAGAGGCGCCCATTGCAGGGTCGATAAAAGGGCTAACTTTGTAATTTCCCGAACTATCAACGGGATTTTCCACGGTTCGCGATTTCTCTCGGCTTCTAAGTAAGTCTGCAATCTTGTTGGAAAGAATACCAAATAGGTAGCTTTGGATGCTTCTCGAGGCGTCAAAATTATTTATTTTGGAAAGAAACCCCAAAAAAGTTTCCTGTACTAGATCCTGACAGGATGCGTGATCTTTGATTTTGCCTTTTGCATAATTGGTAAGCCGCCCTTCATACCGTAAAACCAGCTCGCTCCATGCTAGTTGGTCTCCTTCTTGGATTTTTTCTATGAGCAAGTTTTCATCCAAAGAAACCATAATCATCTTTCTAAATACATAACCAGCCGCTTGATCAAAAATACAGATGGTTTTGGCAAGCGAACTGCTATAGTGTACTAAGCCCCAAGGTGAATTGCACTTGGGGGAATTCAACATATCAGGTAATACAGTATCACAATTGATTGTGGTTGAGAAACAATAATGAGGTTAAGGATCATAGATAAATGTCGGAAACCTTAAATCGAATTCTTTTCTGGGTTCTTGCGGTTTGCAGCCTAGCAGCAGACCAATCCTCCAAGTATGTCATTTTTGATATGCTAAGCGACCCAGTTTCTAATCATGTGCGGACTTTATTTCAATCGCAAGAAAGCGGCGGGTTTCATCTGGTCGCCCAGTTCCAATATGATTTGGAAACTAGGCAGATGAAAAAAGACCTTTACGGAAACCCTATTCCTTATGTGAACCAAGGCGCACTTTTTGGATTTCTGGGAAATCATCAGAGCCTCGCCAACGGGCTTTTTGCTGTCATCAGTTGTGCTGCAGCGATGGCCATCGTTTTTTGGAGTACCCAAAAAGGCTCTACAAGTAGCTTGGCGCTTTCCATTGCCCTGGGATTTATTTTAGGCGGAACCCTAGGCAATTTTTATGACAGGCTGGTGTTCAATGGCGTTAGGGATTTTCTCCATTGGAATTATTTTTTCGATTGGCCTGTTTTCAACCTTGCGGATTGCTGGTTAGTGGGTGGGGCATGCCTACTTATGCTTCTGGCATTTCAAACCCCCAAGGAAAATGCAAAAAGCATTGAAACCCCGTTAGTATGATACCGCCCCTTTAATTGGTTTTGATCCTTGCCATCGTTATAATCGATGCTCTTTCCCTTGCTTTATTCAAGGTTTAAATTGCTATCTTGCCTTTCTTCCTTTAATTTGAAGAAATGATGAATCTTTTCTGAAAAGCATTCCCTGCCTTTGAGGTTTCCCATGCTTCGTTTTATTTCTTTTTTCCTGTTTTTAATTCCCGGATTGGCATTTGGGCAAGAGTCAATTCTTTTTCCACGAACACCTGATATTTCACCGGATGCCAAAACGGTTGTTTTCAGTTATCTCGGGGATATTTGGACTGTTGACGCCATGGGTGGCAATGCCCAACCACTCACCATTCATACTGCGCATGATTTTCAACCTGCTTTCAGCCCCGATGGGAAATTCATTGCTTTCAGTTCCAATAGGCATGGCAGTTATGATTGCTTTATTATTCCTTCGCAAGGAGGAAAATCTAAAAGGCTTACATTCGATTCTGCAAATGACATTGTGTGTGGCTGGAGCCCCGATTCTAAATCAGTATTGTTTTCATCTAACAGGGGTTTGGGTTATCCAGGGTTTTCTAACCTCTATTTGGTTTCGATTGACGGCGGGCAACCAATTCGAATTACCTTTGATGAAGCTAAAGATGGCACGATTCATCCCTCAGGCAATTTGATCGCCTATACCCGGGGGCCTGGCGCATGGTTCAGAAAAGGGTATAGAGGATCTTCAAATGATGATGTGTGGGTTGCCAACCTCGATGGAACAGGCAGCAATAAAATTACCGATTTCAACGGGCAGGATTCTTCCCCGATGTGGGGCCAGAATGGGAATGCGATTTATTATGTCAGTGAAGTTTTTGGAAACCCGCCTAATATCATTCGTTCGGAAAATAAGACGGGCGCCAAACCCGTTAAAGTTACGAACCATACCTCGGAAGGGGTTCGTAAAGCACGCATCAGTGCAAACGGTGCCGCCATTGTTTATGAGTGTGGCCCTGATATTTATTTTGTTGATACAGCCATGCCAAATAATCCACGCAAAATACAAATCAAGGCACTCATAGATGATAAAACCAATATCGATCGCTTGGTAACTTTCACCCAAAATGCTTCTGAATTTGCGTTCAACAAGGAAGAATCATCGGTGATTTTCGGGGTTCATGGCGACCTTTACCGAATGGGGATTTCTGGTGCAGGCAAAGCAGTTAGATTGACAGACACACCCTCGGACGATTTTGGGGCTGCTTGGGCGCCTGATTCTTCCAAGGTTGCTTTTCTTTCTGATCGTACTGGAAGAGTCGAAGTTTTTCTCATGGAATCTGCTGATGCAGAACACCCTAAATTTATGGAAGCTCATCAATTTAAAGTCAAACAAATCACCAATGATGCGAAGCCTGAATCGAACTTGACTTTTTCGCCCGATGGGAAACAAATATACTTCCTTAGAGCGGGAAAGTTATGGAGGATGAATCTCGATGGTTCTGAACAAAAAGAAGTCGTATCCCTTTCTATGATTACGGAGTATTCTTGGTCCCCCGATGGGAAATGGATTGTTTACTCCCGCAGGGATGGATCTTTTGCAAGCGAGTTATTTGTAATACCCGCGGCTGGCCCCTCGAGTGCGAATCCACCGAAAAACATCACCCGTTATGCCACTTCTAATTATTCTCCAACTTGGAGTTCCGATGGCAAAAGGATCGCCTTTGTCAGCGAGCGTAGAAATACCCCAGGCTTGTTTGTCGTAGAGATGCAAAAGCCTGCTGCCAATGGAAAAATCAACTTGGAACCCGGCATAATCGATTTCGACGAAATTCATTCTAGAGTTACTGGTGTTGGCTCGATGAACACCACGGATGCTGCGATTTCTCCTAGTGGTTCTAAGATTGCCTTCCGGTCTGGCGATGAACTTTGGGTTGCTACCGTTGCAGGCGGTCAAGTCACCAAGCTTTCTACAGGTTTGGCGAAGCCTCAAAACATCTATTGGTCTAAAAAGACTAACGATCTTATTTATTTCAAGGATGGTAATGGGAGCCTTCGCACTGCCAAGGCTACCTCTGCAATTCCGGGTGCAGATTTGGGTTCTGTTACTTTTCGCATAAAGATGATGATCAAAGCGGGTGAGGAAAACCTTGAGAAATTTGATCAATGCTGGCGATTAGTTGCAGATTATTTTTATGATCCCAAGTTTCATGGTGCAGATTGGAATTTAGTCCGCCAGAGATACAGGCCCATGGTAAGTCATGCCCCCATGAAAGAGGATTTTCAGGCCCTTGTGTTATTAATGCTGGGCGAATTAAATGCATCTCACCTTGGTTTGCAAATGACTTCAAGTTTGCCTGATGAACAAACTCCCGATCTGGGGATTCTCTTTGATGAATCTTTTAGGGGTAGGGGCCTAAAGATTGCGGAGGTTATTAAGCGTGGGCCTGCAGATAAGCGGGGATTAGATCTAAAACCAGGTGAAATTGTTTTTGCTATCAATGGGATTGAGCTTAATCCCACGGTAGAAGTCAGCCAGATTTTAAACGGTAAAATTGATGAACCTGTGGTTTTATCTGTCGGCGTGGAAGCCCCGCCCGACTCCAAGACAAAAAATCGTCGATCCCTGGAAATCACTCCTATTCTGCGTGATCGAATGGCACCACTTCTTTACGATCGTTGGGTTAATCTAAATGCCAAAAAAGTTTCGGAGATGAGCAATGGCAGGGTTGGTTACATCCATATTCCAAGCATGGATGATGCGGGCCTTGATAGGTTTGTTCGCTCTCTTTATTCAGATAATTTTGATAAAGAGGCGTTGGTGCTAGATGTTCGTTTTAATGGTGGGGGATTCACGCATGATCAGGTTTTGAATTATCTTGGGGCACAGGATCACACCAAGTTTTTGCATAGGGACGGAGATAAGGGCGCAGTTTTAAGAAGCTACGATCGCAAGTGGACTAAGCCTGTAATTCTTTTAATCAACAACAGATCTTATAGTGATGCGGAAATTTTCCCCAATGCTTTCAAAACTCTTGGGCTTGGAAAACTTGTAGGCCAACCTACGGGCGGTATGGTAATTGGTACGGGGAGTACAAAGCTGATTGATGGATCAACCTTTAGAATTCCTAGAATTGGTGTTTATACTAATCTTGGAGTGGATATGGATACCGTGGGCGTTGCGCCTGATGTTTTTGTTGAGCCAATGCCCGAGGAGCTGAAAAAAGGAATTGATGCACAATTACAAAAAGCTGTTGAGGTTATACTTAAAGACATGCAAATGGGGGATCTCAAAAAATCTCAGAAAGAAAAGATTCTTAACCCCATGCGATGAGATGGTTAAGCTAGACACCTTTTTTGATTATAAAGGAAGTTGGGGAAATAAATAGAAATCATCTGCGGTGGCAAGATAGCTTTTGCATCAATTTCTGTTTTTCCCTATTTGGGATTGAATCTCTTTGCTGAATAGTGGAAGTAATCATAGAATATCAGAAGTGAATCTATTTGATTTTTAATCAAACAGGTTTATGGATTTAAGTGTGGAAGTGTATTTGCCAATGGTGGCATTATTTCAACAATAAAAAATTGAGGTGTCCGATGCCTTCGGCCCTTCTTGTTCAATACTTTGTCGAACTGCCCGATCCCCGCGAGGGGGAGGACTTTTCTGAATGGCGTGCGCGGCATTTTAAAGCCACGAAGCGTTTCAAAAAGCGTGTACTTGCTAAGTATACTGAAGGCACTTTAATCCGGCTTTTAGATCACAAATCTTCCGAGGCACGCAAAGCCTCGCTTTTTGCGCTTGGCCTTTTAGGCACTATGGAAGCTAATCCGATCATGGCTAGGTTGTTGCATGATGGTGATAGTGATGTAGTAGATATGGCTACAGCCAGCCTTTGGAATCTATGGTTTAGAGCAGATAGCGAAGAAAATAATACGGAGTTGCAAAAAGCAACAAGGGTAAGGGATCGGGAAAAATCACTAGAATCTATGACAGATTTGATCGAAAAGGCTCCGGAATTTGCCGAGGCGCTCAATCAAAGGGCAATCGTTTATTTTCGCATGAAACAATACGAGGATTCCATCGCTGATTGCCAAAAGGTTTTAGATTTAAATCCTTGGCATTTTGGTGCCCAAGTAGGAATGGCGCAAAGTTTCATGAAAATGAAAAAGCATCGATCCGCACTTAAAGCGTTTAGAAATACGCTTAAAATTCATCCCCACATGGAAGGCGTTGCAGATGCGATTCGCACCTTGGAAAAGGTTTTAGGGGAAGATGGCGGGCGGAAAGACGATAAAAAGTAAAATCAGGTGTCTATTTCCTTTGTGAGTCTTGCACCTAAGGGCTAAATTCGGTTCCTATTTGAAATATTCCCCTCAATTTCAGCATTAATTCGACCCTTATCCCTAAAAATTGCGAATATTCCCCGACTCCAACTTGAATGAATTGCTTAAAATTGCTAGTTTGACATCTTAACCTGTTGCAAAATTGTTATGCAACATTCATTATGTTTTCTTGGTATGGGAGTATTATTCATGGCTCGCCGCCTTCCCAATCGTAAAGATTTACGCGCTGCTAATGATGCCGCTGAAAATCGAAAAAAAGCTAAAGCTAAAGAAGAAGAAGAACTCCTCGAAGACGAGGAAGATGATGATGACGATGACGACGATGACGACGACGATGATGATGATACCGAGGATGGCGATGATGATACCGAGGATGGCGATGATGATGCCGATCCCGATGCAGATTTTTCTGGCTCAGAAGATGAAGGCGAAGACGGGGATGATGAGGATCGCCCTAAGAAGAAGAAAAAGAAGGTTTTAAAAAAGCCAAAGAAAGAAGTCAAAGAGAAGAAACCGCGCAAGACTCGTGCATCCAAGGTGGTGCGAATGAAGCTTGTTTGGGGAGTATTCAGCAACTCGAATCAGCGGGTTGCAGTATTTGATTATCCGAAGCAGAAGGATGCAAACGAACACGCAGAAAAGTTGACTGCCGATAAGAAAACAGGCGGCCCTTACTTTGTTCAGCCTGTAAAAGAATTGATTGAGTGATCGTTTGATTAAATGCATGCTAAAATAAAAGCCCGGTTTTATACCGGGCTTTTTCTTTTAGCTTTACTTCATTCGGTTGCAGTTACATTAAGTTTACATCTTTGGATTGCATTAATTGCTCGATAGATTTGATTTTTCTTTCTATAGAAATTACATTGGGAAGATCAAAGGTGTGGTTTTGCGCACCCGATGTCTTGATGATCAGATCGCCTGTACCGATATTTAAGAACCAAAGCCCCAGAATACCATGCCTGAATATGTCGCTGCGTTGTTTTTCGAAAGTGAGCCCGGTGGCATCGTAAACTTTCTCGCCATCACCTATTTCGGTTCGAACGCGCAATTGGCCCGGGCTAAATGTGACATAAATCTGACGATCGAAAAACATAAATGCAACCAGCCAGATAATCAGCAGCCCTGTTGAAGTAAATAGATATCCACCCAGATTGATTCGGATATCTAAAAGGGAGAAAGCGCTGCTAATTTTTTCCCAGTATCCCGCCAGCATTAGAATGGTGACACCCATGACAATTACAACAATCACCAAAATGGACCACATCCCGCGCAATGGAACACTGGTGATAAAAATAATAAGCAAAAGAGTCAGGCAATAAATAACACCATAGTTTTTGCTTTGTGCCACATAAAGAGTGGGTTGTATCAAGGATCCTTTTTCATCTTTTAGAAGACTTTCGCCAACGGGGGCAACAATTACACTTCGTTCTTTCCCATCGTAGAGGATGGATTTTGCTTCCGCATGAAAAGGAACAATGACCATAAGGTGGTGATCCCAAAGGGTAAGTGCAGCAAGAATGTAGCCTACAAACCAAACAGGCCACCAATAAAACAGCACAGAATGACTGTAAACCGTGATTTCTCTGGGTTTGGGAGGGAAAGTGCTTGGGGATGAAGATTCAGTAGACATGGGCCTATTCTCCAGTATTCGTTGCTAAACATTTGACAAAAAAACTCAACCATAGGTTAACCCTAAGGGCCCACGGTTGAGTTGTCAAGAATTCAACAGAATTACTTTCCTGCTTCGGGAATGTAATTAAGAGTGTAGTAGGCTTCATTGTGAAGCAAAGGGAGGCCTTCTTTTGATCGAACTCCCGCAACGACAAGATCGTGAATATGGCCCGCAACAGGTTTGTCGATAACGATTCGAACACTTTTGTTATCGGGGGCGACCACTGCGGAAGTGATTTTTGGATAAGTAAAATCCACCTCAGGGCTGCCATAAGAAGATTGATAAATATAGCAGTAGGTGCTCATTTTGTAAGAGGCGATATCAGCAGCGGTTTTAGAATCTACTGGGTGGGTGAAGGTGAGTTCAAAGCCATCGTTTTTAGCATGCATTTCGTGGATTTCGAAAGGGACTTTCCCCGTCCAATCCAAACGCTCGAGGGCGAAAGGCTTATTACCCTGCGAGCCCCAACCGCGATTGGTGCCCCCCACGAAGAGGTGCCCGTTTTTGGATGCCATCACTGGAACATTCCCAGAACCAAAGCCTTTTCTAAAAGGGAAGCATGCGCCTTGGTATCTGCCATGAACTTTTTCGAGATGAACGCGCATGATTGTGCTGTTGGTTTGATCTGCAACAAAGAGTTGATTTTGGAAAGGTCCAAACTTACCTTCGGATTTGTCGAAGTCGATGCCTGATGCGGATTGCCCCATTTTTTTGTAAGGGAAATAAATAGCAGGGGGCATAAGTTGGGGAATGCGCTCCGCTTCGATCATCATGCGTGATCCACTCTTAGGCGTTTCAGGTTTAGGGCCCGCAAGTTTTGCACTGGCTTGATCAAACCATTTATTTCCATCGGGGTGACCTTGAAAGGATCCTGGCAATAGGTGCTTAAGGCTGCATGTGCCATTCCAGGGCCCTTGGTTATCGGTGTAGAAGCAATCGCCCGCTGCATTAAAACCAATGCTTCCAGGCGACCTGATTCCGCTGCAGGTGGGGGTGAAGGTTCCATCGGCATTAACGCGAACACACCAACCACGGTACTTGCTATTGCTGGTAAAAGAACCTGTAAGACAAAGCACAATCCAGATGTTGCCATCTTTGTCAAACTTGGAGCCGAAAGCGTATTCATGGTAATCGCCATCAATTTCCCAAGCATTACAAACGGTTTGGAAGATGTCTGCTTTGCCATCGCCGTTGGAATCTTTAAGCTTGGTAAGTTCGCCTCGTTGGGTGGCATAAATCCAACCATCCTTGGAAGCTAATCCTAAAACTTCATGCAAACCGTGAGCGTAGCGAGTCCACTTTGCATCTTTGGCGAGATCCTTAGCGAAGGGGTTTTCGATAGACCAGATTTCACCCCTGCGGGAACTGACGAAAAGTTTATTGTCTGCGGTAAGTTCGATGGCGCCTGCTTCAAGTACGACATCTTTTGGAATTTCGAATTTAACTATTTTGTAGTAGTCGTCTTCGGTTGGAATAGGGTCTGCAGCTTTGGAGAAAGAGGCAAGAAAGAGGCCTGTAAAAATGCTGGAAAGAAGCAAGGTGTTTTTCATGTTAAAAGTTCCTGAAGCTTGAATTGTTAAAGTAAGTTACCAAGAATATTCCTGAACAAGTTTGCATGTGCCATTTTCAAATTCGACAGGCACTAGTATTTCTTTTTTGCCATTGGCTTCTCGAATCAGAGGCTTTTTGGTTCCTAGTAATCGAAACTTGTAATCACCATCGACCAAGAACCATCCCTCTTTTTGCTCTTCGATCTTCGTGCCCACAGCGGCCCTTAAGTAAAGCAAGGATGGTGGAGTTTTGCTTTCGAGCGTGAACGATCTAGAGAATCCACCTTCTTTGTTTTTTGTGGGGGTGGGGAAATCAGTAATCATTACATCAGCATACTTGTACTGGAAAGAGGGCCTCCCCAAAGTATCGATTGTGTAACTGATGAAGGTTCCCGCTTGTTCTTTAGAGGATATTGCGGGCCAGTTTTCTTTCTCGCTAGCAAGAGTTGCAAAGGTGGGCCCTGCTGGTAGGGTAATCACATTGTCGCCCAGTGGAGGTTGATAACCAACTCCGCGATCGCGCCAATGTCTGGCAGCATCAATGAATGCACCTTGCCAGATCATTGCGACTCGCAACGAGTTTGCATCAAAAGCGAGATTCACTTTTTCGGGGTAACCAACACCAATGGCTCGAGCTCCCGCACCTTCAATAAAGTTGCGATAGATGATCGGTTCTTTTTCTGGCACAAGTACAATTGCTTCGCGTGAAAGGCCTTCAGGGGTTGAAGCTTTGGCACCTTGGCTAAGGTAGACATAAATGCCTTCGATTTGTTTTTTGGTGCTGCCTTCAAGAATATCATCAAAGAATGTTTTGCCCATGGGCCAAGGCGCGGGCATTCGGGTTCCGGGCCTGAAAGGTTGGGGGTCTAACATATAGCGTTGAAACCAATCGCGCTTTAATCGCTGGGGCATGCTAGTAAGATCAAGAGCTTGAATGCCTTCCGCCTTTTGGTTGTTGAAGGTATGGCATTTAATGCAGCCCAAGGCTTTGGAACCGACTAAAAGTCTGCCCGCAGTTTTAACTTTCGCTGGTGTATCCGCAAATTGGATCGCTTCTACGGGCGCAAGGGTGTCAACTTCCTCCAGTAGTTTAATCAAATGATTGACATTACCACTGCCATACTTGGGCATTCTTGCAAGCATATAAGGCCGAACTTTAGTTCCTTGTTCAAGAACTTGTTTAAGCCAATCGGGATTTAGTTTGGCGCCAACGCCTGTTAAAGCTGGCGGTAGTCTGCCTTCATCCCCCATTTCGGGTTGAGTGGTTACAAAGGAAGCATTGCGAGAATCTTCGGGGCCCCCGATTTTGTCACGCTGGTGGCATGCGTAGCAATTCAAAGAAAGGAAGGTATGATTGATCAACGCCTTGCTATCAGAAGATGTGGGCATGCTGCCCAAGTTTTTAAGGGCCAGAGCGATCGCAGTTTTTTGTTTCGAATCAAGAGCAAAGTCGGGCGACTTGCCTTGTGGGTTTTCTGAAAGGCAACCCGTTTCTGGGCGCAACTTTAATAATTCTGGCCCTTGAAACAGCGAGGGAATTCGCTTGTTGTTTTCATTCAGGCCGTGGCAATTCGCACACCCAACAGAAGCAAAGAGTGCTTTGCCTTTGGTTGCAAGTGCCACATCTAATTTAAAGGGTTCAGGTTGGCTAGGCGCAGCGTTATCCTTTGCAACTGCCACCGTTCCTTCAGCGGTTTTTTCATCGAGTGAGCAAATCCCAGACAAAGGCTGTCTGGGTAGATTATTGCTTTCGATTTCAACGGTTAAAGAGTATTCGCCTCCACCATCAAAAATACCCACTTCAACTTTATGTTCGCCCTTGTAAAGTTCAACTGTTTTGCTGACTACCGTGTGCGGATGAATGCCATCGTTATCGATGATAAGTTTTCCATCGATCCAGATTTTTGAACCATCATCACTGCCGAGGTGAAGGGTGTAATTGCCTGCGCTTTGTAATTTGAACCAACCTTCAAAGCGGAGAGCGTTATTGTTGGTTTTTTGTGCAACTGCAACATCGAAATCAGAGGCTATGCCTTTTGCAGTGGCTTTAAGCTTGGCGAAATCAGGAAGTTTTGTCCAAGCTCCTTCGAAGTATTCAAACTTTAATACGCTTGCAGATTTGGGTGAAGTTTTCGCATATTGAAGTAGAAAACACGCTACTGCATGAGCCTCTTTTTTATCTTTAAGTACCGCGGGCATTCTTCCAGAAGGGCGAACTTGATGCGGGTTTTCTAGAAAATTGGTAAGCGAGCCAACCGTGTATTTGTTTTCTAGCGATCCCAGAGGGACCGAATTATTAACATTAAGAATTTCTTTTGCAGCCTGATCCCTTCCAGCATGGCAAGAGACGCAACCCGACTGCGCAAAAAGAACTTTCCCCAACGCAACTTGTTTGGGATCGAAGATCAGTTTTTCGGTAGCCCCGCCTTGTTGGGCCATATAATGCGCCAAGGCTTTTGCAGTGGCTTGTTTTTCAACCTCGGTATTTCCCAAGGATACTTGGGGCATGGTTGAACCAGGTTTTATTTCATGCGTTTTTGCAATAAAGCTTTCAAAGTATTCTGGTTTGATTCTTCCGCCAACCTTTTCCAGCAAGGGGGCTTGCTTTGGCTGGATTAATCCTTTTGAAGTAGTGGCAGGTGCATGGCAACTGGTGCAATTTAATTCTCCGAGCAACAGTAAACCCAATTGGACTTGTTCGATTTCCTTTCCTTGGGCAAACCGTTCGAAGCCGGGCACGATAGGCCTTTTGGAAGCATCCGCTGCCAATATCTGGGTAGGGTTGATTGCAGTAATGAAGAAGTAAAGAGCAAGCACCTTAATGGTTTTTTTCATGAGTTTACAATTTCTGTGGCATTAAGAATCAGGGGGTTACAAAAAGAAAGCATGACCATCACGCTTTCTTGAATTCAGGGTTCAATCATCAAATGAAGAACCTAATAGTAAAAGATTTGTTTTTTTAATGCAAAGAGTTTTGTGGAAAATTGTTCAGATTAGTCTGGAGATCCAGTTTCACCATAGGGGCGGGCGTGGCTGGGGGCAAGCACATGATCTTGAAGATGTTTGCCAGCTAAAAGTTTGTGGTCTTCGTTTAAAAAAATATCATCGCCAATACTGTTTTGTTTTCGGGTTGGCAACCAGCGTACATGGCCGCCTACAAACAACACATTGTTTCCCGAACCGCCATGATTCAATGCAATTTTGGAAGTGGCGGGACTGTTTTTGTCTGCCAAAATCGGTGAGTCACCTGGGGATTTGTTTGAAAGGCCAGTAAGTGAACCTTGGTTTTGGTAGCCAAGAGAATAAGCGTAATCACCGCCCGCATCTTTGGTTAAGCGTTGATAACCTGGGTTGGATTTATTTTGATACATTTCTGCAAGTTGTTCAAGATTGGTTTCGGTTGGGAGTTTGCGTTGGTTGGCGGGGCAGGAAACGGAATGGTAATCACCCAACAAACCATGTTGTCGAAGAGTGGGGATATAAACGCCTGCGAAACTGCGAGGGCCATTTGGTTCAACGGTGGGGAATTTGCCATCCGCTTGCAAAGAGGCGTAATGCTGGAAGGATTTGTGGAATTCGCGCATGTTGTTGGCACAGGCAAGTTTTTCCGCCTGAGCCCGGGTTTGATGCAACCAAGGGGCAAGAACCCCGCTAATGATGATTAAAAGACCTGCAGCCACTAAGAGATCAAACCTTCTAATTGAGGTTCTATAATTTCCGCTCTGATAAACTGACTGGTTTTTTTCTTTGAAACGAATGGTTTGGGTTTTGGCACCCTTGGCGCGCAAGATAGTTTTCTTGGCAAGATTAAAAGATGGCGGCTCTAAGGCCTGGTCTTCGTTTAGCAGGTTGAGGCTCTTACGCATCACTTCCAAATGCGCTTGAGCCTCAGGTTCTGAAAGAAGACGGTGCTTTATTTCCGCCACTTCGGCCGGCTCATGAATATTCATCGCATAACGCAAAATTTGGTCCATATTTTCACCCTTTTCATTCATCATGAAACCCCATCCTGCATTTGTTCCCAAGTTTGCTGGAATTTTTCCAGCGCTGCGTGTAGCCTAGATTTTACTGTCCCTAATGGTATCCCAAGAACCTCGCTGATTTCCTGATATTTAAACTCATGAAAGTAGGCCAATAATAATACTTGACGCAAATTTTCAGGAAGCATATCTATCGCCTTGCGAACCTGTACTTTCTTTTCATCCATGATTACCGGGTTGTCGGGCTTTTCGGTATTACCTTCCAAAGCATCGCGAAGGTTGCCTACCTTAGTGCTGCCCTCGGAATTACTCCATTCGCTTTCCAAGCTAATTGCTTGCCTTCGTTTTCTTTTTCTTGAAGCATCAATCGCCTGATTCGTTGCTATCGCATATAACCAAGGCTTGAACTTTTTTCCTTCTTCAAAGTTTTCAGCTTTTTGATAAATCGCCATGAAAGTATTTTGAAAAGTATCTTCTGCAAGTTCTCGGTTGCGAAGATATCTGTTCAAGTAACCAAATAACTCTCCTTCGTAACGATGAACTAAAGCATCAAAGGCGGTAACATTACCGGCACGAAAAAGCTTAAATAACTCTTCGTCAGACCTTTCTGGCATCTTTGATGACTGACTCACACTACCTATACTTTCTACGCTGCTGCTGTGCAAAAGGTTCGCTACATTTGTGAAAATCTTTTCCAGTTGGTCACCAAAGGACCTGATTTCAAGAAAACAAAGGAACTAAGCTAGTTTTTGAATTCTTGGAAGTAAGGGTTTCACCTTACCATTCTCCAGCTCTGCAAGGATTTTAATGCCTGAATAGCTGTTTATTGCCTTTAAAGCCTCACTATAGTTGATAGATGCCCAAGGGGTTAAAAAATCAAAGCTAGTGTACAATTTTTCAGCAAGCTTTGGTAAAAAAGGCTTTAGTAGCACCGCAGCTATTCTTATTGCCTCAATTAATTGTACCAGAACAATTTTAGTCTTTTCCTTGTCTGTTTTCACAAGCGTCCAAGGTGCTGTTTTTTCTGCATATTGATTCGCAGGGTCTAAAATCAATGTCCAGATCTTTTGTAATGCCTGGCTGTAATGGCAACTTTCAACCAAGCTTTGAACTTGGCTTACGATTGATTTCAAATTTTCTTTTTCAAACAAGAGTTCGTCAGAGGGTTTAATGTCTTTAAGTTCACCCTCATAATTCTTGCCAATCAATCCTACAACTCGGCTGTAAAGATTACCTAGATTGTTGGCCAGATCTGAATTGTAAATGTCCATAAATCGTTGCAGGCTGAATTCCCCATCTGCGGGGAAGGGGCATTCCCTGAGAAAATAATAGCGAAATGCTTCTGCGCTAAACTTGGTGATGATATCCATCGGTTCAACCACATTGCCCAGAGATTTACTGATTTTCTGGACATCTCCGGTTTCTTCATTTTTGACATAAACAAAGCCATGGCCGAAGACTTTTTTAGGTGGGGCAATTCCTGCAGCAAAGCACATTGCAGGCCATAAGGCGCAATGAAATCGCGTAATATCTTTGCCAATCACATGCAAATCTGCGGGCCAATATTCGTTGAACTTTGCATCATCTTCGGCATAACCAATTGCGGTGATGTAATTGAGCAGGGCATCAAACCAGACATAAATAGTGAACTCTGGATCGAATGGAACAGGTATGCCCCAAGTTTGCCCAGAGCGAGTGATGTTAACATCCTTCAGTTCGGATTGGACCAAGGCTAGGACTTCATTACGCCTGCTTTCGGGCTGAATAAAATCGGGGTTTTGTTCATAGAAACTTAATAGCTGTTCACGAAATTTAGAAAGGGCAAAGAAATAGCAGGGCTCCATGCGTTTGACCGCAGGGGTTTTATGGCTGGGGCAGATCTTTTTTTCATCAAGTTCCTTGTCCGTTTTAAAAGCTTCGCACCCCTCACAGTACCAACCTTCATAGCCACCTTTATATATGTAACCGTTATCAAAAACTTTTTGGGTGAACGCTTTACAACATTTGTGATGTCTGGGTTCGCTGGTTTGGATGAAATCATCAAAGCTTATGTCTAGGGCGCGCCATACTTCTTTAAATTGGTTTGCCATCTCATCGCAATAGGCTTTTGCATCGAGATTAAGTTCGGCAGCTCTGCGAGCAACCTTGATGGTGTTTTCATCGTTACCCATGAGAAAGAAAACATTTTTTCCCTGCATGCGTTGAAAACGAGCCTGAACATCAGCGCCAATTTTTTCGAAGGCGGTACCTATATGAGGCCGGCTGTTAGGGTAATCGATTGCAGTGGTAATAAAGAAGTTCTGGCCCGAAGACATATGGAACCCTTTTTAATCAAGAAAAGAGGAAAAATCTTAAGAAGGTAATACTAGCAAAAATTGTAGTTAAAAAAACAGAAACTCAAAAAGGGAGAGAGATAAGGAAGGGAAAAAAGAAAAAAAAGGTTGACGCCTCCTGAAAATAGCACTAAATTAGTTCTAGTATGATGTTGAGACATAGTATCAACATGGAGCAAATTATGAGCCTTTCCTACCCCAAACTTTCGCGCCCAAAAGCTTTTACTCTTATCGAACTTCTTGTGGTTATCGCCATCATTGCTATTCTTATTGGCTTATTGCTTCCTGCGGTTTAAAAGGTTCGCGAAGCTGCAGCTAGGCTTTCTTGCTCGAATAACCTTAAGCAAATCGGGATGGCCCTTCATAATCACCACGATGCCTATCAAGTGCTGCCACCCAGTTTTACCGCCACTGTCGCATACATCGATGGGGCAACCGACACAACTCCTGGTTGGGGGTGGGCAACTTACATCTTACCTTACATTGAGCAGGAAAATGTCTTCCGGCAACTCAACCTCAAACTGCCAGTCCAAAACTCGCCCGCCATCCAGACGATGGTGAAGGCCTACCTCTGTTCGTCCGATCTGACACCACCGTCTGCGTTCGCTATACCCGATGCCTTCGGGACTTCCATCACTCAGGCCGCCCCATCGAGTTACGCGACCTGTGTCGGGGGTGACGAGTCCGGCTCGGTGGATTCAACGGGGTTGGGTATTTTCTACCGGAACAGCCGCACCCGCCTGGACTTGCATAGGACTTGTAGGTTCGCTAGCGTGTCTGGTTGGGTATTTTCTACCGGAACAGCCGCACCCGCCTGGGCGATGTGACGGACGGCACGAGCAACACAATCATGGTCGGCGAGCGGTCGTGGGGTAACGCTAACGGGATCTGGGCCGGTGCCATCAACACCGGCGTTATCCTGCGGGGGAAGCAGAACCCGTGTCCCGGGAGCGGGGCGGGGTCGTACCCGGCGTCCGTCCTTGTTCAGGCGCACAGCCACCTGAACAATGCGACTAATGATACTGATGGTGGGCTGGACGATTTCTCGAGTCAACACACCGGCGGGGCAAACTTTGTCTTCGCTGACGGGTCTGTGCGTTTCCTCCGTAGCGTGTCCGGCGACAATTCTGACGGTAGTTTTACCCGGGACGGCATCATCTTACAGGCGCTCGGCACACGCGCCAACAATGAAGTGGCACTTTCCGATTACTAGCCCATAGCGGGAGGAACACGCATGCGAATTCTTGTGGCGGCCGGGCTGCTCGCCTTGCTTTGCGGTTGTAACCAGCATCAACCCAGCCTCTCGGGCGGCAAGCCCGTAGATCATTGGGTTAGCCTATTGCGGGACAGTCCCGACCCCAAAGTGCGGAAGGAAGCGGCATTTAAACTCGGCAACGTCGGTTCCACGGACCCCGCGGTTTTATCGGCCTTGTGCGGGGCGATCAAGGATGGTGACGCTGCGGTGCGATGCGAGGTCATCTTGGCACTCGTGAAATGCGGCCCGGTGGCTCAAGAAGCTGTCCCGGCACTGACCGAACTCCGCGAACACGACCGCAACCCTAAAGTTCGCAGCTATGCATCCAAAGCCGTGGAAAAACTCCGGTCCAAGGATTAAGTGATTCGTTCAATGAACAGGTGGCGGGTGTAGCATTTTAGCAAGAAGCTACGACTGGATACCGCCGTTTGATTTCCCCGAGAAAACCCCCGCAGACCCATTTCCCAGCCTTGGGCTACATCGATAAAAGTTGATCAATCCTATTGTCCTCCCGATTATTTTACAGTGGCAAAGAATTCCTTTTGAGGTGGTGTGAAAGTTTGCCAAGGGAGATCTTCCAAGCGAATAAATTCACCTCGAAACGAATATGATCGCAGCCTCATTTCATCATTCCCCATAAGGAAGAAGACATTTTTGCCATTCATTCGTTGAAAACGAGCCTGAACATCAGCGCCAATTTTTTCGAAAGCGGTGCCAATATGAGGGCGACTATTGGGATAGACGATTGCGGTGGTGAGGAAAAACAAAAGAAGGGAGAGAGAAAAGAAATAGAAAAAGGAAAAAAAAGGTTGACAGGGGAGTAAATAGCACTAAATTAGTTATAGCATGATATTGAGACTTAGTATCAACAAGGAGCAACTTATGAGCCTTTCCTACTTCAAATTTTCTCGCCCAAAAGCTTTTACCCTCATCGAGCTTCTCGTGGTTATTGCAATCATTGCAATCCTTATTGGTTTATTGCTTCCCGCAGTTCAAAAGGTTCGTGAAGCCGCTGCTAGGCTTTCCTGTTCAAATAACCTTAAGCAAATCGGGCTGGCCCTTCATAATCACGAATCAACCTATCAATATTTCCCTTCAGCGGGTTCGTACCCGATTATTACCCCGCCTAATATCCGAGCTTCTAAATCTTGGTCTGTTCATTCCAGACTTCTTCCTTTTATCGAACAAGAAAACCTTCAAAGGCTTATTAATTTTACCCAGTCGTATGATGTCCAACCCAATGTCACCCAGCAAAAAATTCCCATGTTTATTTGCCCTAGTGAACCTAAGGCTATCCCACGCCAAGACCCACCTTTAATTCACTTCCCTTTAAATTATGGTGCGAATATGGGTTCTTGGATGATCTTTGATCCTTCAACCACCCAAGGTCTTGGTGGCGACGGGGCTTTTGCTGTCAACCGAAATATTCGAATCAATGACATCATGGATGGTACAAGTCAAACCATTGCTTTTTCTGAAATTAAAGCTTACACGCCTTATCTTCGCGATGGAGGCAACCCTGCTGCAATAGCCTCTCCAATGCCTACCTCGACTGCTCAAGTGGTAAATTACGGTGGATCATTCAAATCTGATTCAGGCCATACGGAATGGGTCGATGCCAGAGTTCATCAAACAGGGTTTACTGCAAACTTTACCCCTAACACAAAATTTGCCTACACTAATGGCGGGACCGAATATGACATCGATTTCACTACCGTTCGCGAAGGTAATTCCCCAACCGCAATAACTTATTCGGTGACTACCTCTCGCAGTTACCATTCGGGCGTGGTCAACGCAGTTTTTATGGATGGTTCGGTGAAAACAATCCCCAATAGTATCGACCCGATAGTTTGGCGAGCGTTGGGAACCCGAGCCGGTGGCGAATCGGCACAAGTTCCTTAATCTCGGTTTAAACCTTTTGCTAAGATGTAACCTGCTGAAGCTCTCTGCAGGTTTTTTATTTCTTGTTCAGGAAAGTTTTTTTCTCTCTAAGAAATACTTCTCAACTTCTTTGGTGCTTAAAGTGTTAAAGATATCCTTTTTCTCGAGCCAACCACGCCTTGCGACGGATACCCCGTAACTATAAAACTCTAGGTCAGCGGTGCTATGGGCATCGGGGTTGATCACTAGTTTAACGCCAAGTTCCTTGGCCCTTTTGCAATGAATCCAATCAAGATCGAGTCGCATTGGGTGAGCATTTATCTCGATAAGAGTTTTAGTTTTAACCGCTTCTTGAAGGATGGCCTCTTGGTTTACTGCGTAGCCCTCTCTGCGTAAAAGGAGCCTTCCGGTAGGATGCCCTAGCATCGTTAATGCAGGGTGATTCATAGCTTTGAGAATTCTACTGGTCATTTCATCGCGAGTCATTTGAAAAAGCGTATGCACACTTCCTACCACATAATCAAAAAGTGCAAGAATTTCATCATCGTAGTCTAAGGATCCATCGGCAAGGATATCGCATTCAATCCCTTTGAAAATTCGAAAGCCTTTTATTTTTGCATTAAGTTCGTCAATCTCTGCGATTTGGTTTTTTACCCGTTCTGGGCTAAGCCCGTTTGCAACGGTAAGAGATTGGGAATGGTCGCCAAACCCAAGATACTTAAGCCCAAGGCTTTTAGCTTTAAGGGCCATTTCTTCAAGGGTGTTAGCTCCATCGCTGTAGGTGGTGTGGTTATGAAAGACGCCGATGATTTCTTCTTGTTGAACTAATTCGGGAAGTGTGCCTTTAAGCGCAGCGTTGATTTCCCCAGTATCCTCTCGTAATTCGGGTGGGATATAAGGCAAGTCGAGGGCTTTATAAATATCTTCTTCGCTTTTACATTTAATGTTCTTTTTGTCGCCTGTAAGGCCATATTCGTTTAGCTTTAAGCCGTATTCAATGGCTCGAGAACGCATAGCGACATTATGTTCTTTGCCGCCTGTGAAGTAGGCAAGTGCAAAGGGGAATTCTTCTTCTTGAATAACCCTGAGGTCGGCCTGCATTTTAATTCTGCTGCCATATACAATAGTTTCGACCAAAACACTAGATTTGGTATCGCCGTGAGATAGAATTTGAACAACCCCTGGTGCGTTGACAAACTTTTCCATAACGGGTGCAGGCTTTTTGGAAGCCACTAAAATATCAATATCCTTGACGATTTCTTTTCTTCTGCGGAAGCTGCCACATACTTCAATCTTAATTACTTCTTTCATGTCTTTAAGAAGATTAAGTAGAGAGGAAGCAACGGCATTAGCCTCATCGATTCTAACTTTGCCTGCGACGGAGCCAAGAAATTCGATCCCCTCGAGGATTTTTTGTTGTGTTTTAGCGCCGAACCCTTTGAGTGCAGCAACTTTCCCAGCATCGCAAGAGGTTTTTAATTTTTCGAGAGAGTCGATTTGCAAAAGGTCGTAAAGGGCTTTCACTTTTTTTGGCCCTAGCCCCTGAATTGCCAGCATTTTTATAAGGCCCGGTGGTACTTTTGCTTTTAAATCTTCAAGGAATTCAAGCTTACCCGTTTTTACAAGCGTGGTGATTTTTTCTTGAAGAGTTACCCCTATCCCTGCAATTTCAGCTAAGGTTCCCTTATTTACATAGGAAACTATTTCTTCAGTAAGTTGAGAAATTGTTCGTGATGCGTTGACATAGGCGCTTACTCGGAACGAATTTTCCCCAAGTAATTCCATTAGTACGCCAATTTCAGATAAAGCCTGTGCTACTTGTTGATTATCCATGGG
>Ga0209284_10000889_pt1 | contig 47903 bp, 79 predicted proteins | sample FRY03_FD_187211 | JGI IMG/M metagenome (GOLD analysis project Ga0209284, IMG submission 187211) | Freshwater microbial communities from Lake Fryxell liftoff mats and glacier meltwater in Antarctica - FRY-03 (SPAdes) (version 2) | ecosystem: Environmental > Aquatic > Freshwater > Ice > Glacier...
TTCATTCACAGCACCAGTTTCTAACGGTGGCTCAGCAATCACGAGCTACACTATAACTTCTAATGTCGGTGGATTTACTGCCACTGGTGGATCTTCACCAATCACAGTGACAGGACTGACAAATGGTACTGCATACACCTTCACTGTCACAGCAACAAACTCTGCAGGGACAAGTACTTCATCAGGTGCTTCAAATTCGGTAACTCCAGCAACAGTTCCTAATGCACCAACAAGTGTGACTGCTGTTGCCGAAAATGGTCAAGCGACAATTACATTTGTACCATCAGTTTGAAATGGCGGTTCCGCAATTACTGGTTACACAGTAACTTCAAACACTGGCGGCTTTACGGCTACGGGCGGAACAACCCCGATTACTATTACGGGCTTAACAAATGGTGTTGTATATACCTTTACAGTCGTTGCAAATAATGTAGTAGGTTCGAGTGTAATTTCAAGTACAAGCAATGCAGTTACTCCTTCAACTGTTCCTGATGCTCCAACATGAATAACTGCAGTAAGAGGTAATGGACAAGCAACTGTGAGTTTTACAGCACCAGTAGATAATGGCGGAGCAACAATTACTTCTTATACTGTCACTTCAAATGTGGGCGGTTTTTCTGCAACTGGCGGTTCATCTCCAATTACCATCACAGGACTGACAAATGGAACAACCTATACATTTACAGTAACAGCGACAAATACAAATGGCACAAGTACATCATCTGGTACCAGTAATTCTGTTGTTCCTGCAGGTGCACCAGGTACGCCAACTTCAGTAACCGCTATAGCAGGAAATGGTGAGGCAACAGTCTCATTTATAGCTCCAGTTTCTAACGGTGGTTCCGCAATCACGAGCTACATAGTCACTTCAAACACTGGTGGATTCACTGCAACTGGTGGTTCATCTCCAATTACCATCACAGGACTTACGAATGGAGTCGCTTATACCTTTACTGTCACAGCAGTCAACGCAATCGCTACAAGCAGTGCGTCAATAATATCAAATTCTGTTACACCAGCAACACCACCAGATGTGCCAATCAATGTTGCTGCTACAATTGGTGATAGCAGCGCCAGCGTGTCTTGGTCAGCGCCAGCAGACAATGGTGGTTCCCCAATTACTTCTTATACAGTAATTGCTAGTATTGGTGGATTCAGTGCAACAACCAGCAACACCACTGCAATTGTAACAGGATTAACAAATGGCACAGCTTATACCTTTACTGTCACTGCTACAAATGCATTTGGTACCAGCTCATCTTCTGGAACGAGTAATTCTGTAACTCCAGCAAGTATACCAGATGCTCCAACAAACTTAGCAGCAACGGTTCAAGATAGTAGTATTGATCTTACTTGGTCAGTGCCAGTTTCAAACGGTGGTTCCCCAATTACGGATTATATTGTTGAATATAAACTTACTAACGGCGGTGTCTGGAGTGTATTTGCTGATGGGGTTAGTACTACGCCGGCAGCAACTGTAACAAGTTTGTCTAATGATAATTCTTACGATTTTCGTATAATTGCGAAAAACGCAGTTGGTAGTGGTATAGCTTCTACCGAAGTCAGCTCAGCTCCAGGTTCTCCTGCGCAGGTTATTATTCTAGGATTCAGTGATGTAACTTCACCAACAATCGCAACAGAAGTTCGTATTACTAATGAATGATCCATTGCCTACGAATACCAATATACATGGTGTGTAACAGATGCTGTTTCCAATTTGTGTGGTGGTGGCGATGATGTGTTTAGTTCAATTGCAGCAAAATTGATTCAACCAGGAGAGCATTTTGACACAACCCTTAACTCGACAATTATATCCGCTGGGAATTATTATTTCCACTTGTCTGTACAATTTGGTTCAGATTCATCACAAGCAAATCAATCTTTCACTGCTACTCAAACAGTAGCAGTAACACCACCGAATAATTCAGGTGCTGCCGGTGGTGCAAGCTGAGCAGCCTCAAACATCATAAGTATTCCTCCAACAATGTTAATAAATACGCCATGAGTACCACCAGAATCTGAAAAAAATCCTTCTCCATCAGAACTATCGAGTATGAATTGTTCTATCCTATGAGCAAAAGCAACTTTTCAAGATTTCAAAGATTACCTCGTGTGCCGTAAGATTATTACTAAAAGAGATAAAGAAAAATATTATGAGTACCTCAGTTTTGCTACTCGAAAGGAATCAGTAGGGATAGCTGTGAATGTTGCCACAAATAGTAGATCAGGGGAGTCTGCAGTTTTACCGTGAATACCAACTGAGTCTCATTTTCGTGATGTGGGGATAGAGGGTCAATCAAACTGGATACTACAATCTGTGGAGAAATGAGTTGCTCTAGGCATTATATCTACGGAAAATGATACTTTTAGGCCTGATGACAACCTCACTCGTACGGAAGCATTTGCTATGTGAATGAAAGCTGTCTGTATGGATACTTCCAAGAGTCCTTATCCTCATTGGGAAAGGAGAGTATATGATACTGCATGGAAAAATGGTATCACGATCAGGAGTTGGAAAAAATTTCAGCCAAATGCATTTGTTTTAAGGCAAGAACTTTTTGTTATTATTGCGAGACTCAATGAATGGTCAACGACGAACGGCTGATGTACTGAGCATGGTCTCAAATATTCTCCTCAGAATACTACGCAAAAATCTCCCACTCCACCGCCAATAGTGTCCCCACCCACCACTCCACAAGATGATACTATTTCTCTTTGACAAGAGCCAGGAACTTTTGCATTTATGCATGAGAGCGACTCAGAAAAAGTTTATAGATATATCATCAAGAGCGGAGGCACTCCAGTTCGGGTTCGTTTTCAATATTTGCGTACTTTTTGAGGTAATAAAAACCTCAGTTCTCGCCTATTGATTCATGATAATATGGGGGTAGAATTTGCTGAAGATCATCGGTTCCTCGCAGGAGATATCATCTATGTTACTCTCCAGAAGTAGCAATGTTGCTCTGAGATCATTTATCAGTTATTTACACTAACTAAAGTATATTCTTCCCCATCCATTCTTCTTTCTCACTTTTTGAGAAGGTTTTTTGTTTGAGTGTTCCAGTTTGTATCTGCGCATGAAAGAGTTTCACAGGAGTTCATTCAAAAATCCTATTTCAGAAACTCGGACGAACCGATACTTCGAGACCAAATGTGGTAGAGAAATAATCCTGCACGGTTCGGCGATCGTCAGACCCCGTTGGTTCTATCAAAAATGGCTCATAGTGCGACGATATACTACTCCAGTAGGATTTATGCGATTCGTGGAGAAAGACGAGGCAGGCGTGCCGAGTTTTGAGTTTATAGTTTATAGTTTTGAGTTTTTTGATTTCTAGACTTCCTTCTGTTTTGAACCACAGGCATTCGGGGAGTGGATAATTTTCTCTATCTATTTTTTCATATGTTGTTGAGGCGAGAGCGCCGAAATCCATCAGAGCATTGTTGATATTCCTTCATGAAAGAGCTCAAAGAGCAAAGGGCAAAGAGCGAAGTGGCGGACTTTTTTTCATGTCTTTCAGGAATTGTTCTTCTAACTGAGAAACAATATCATAAAAATTTATTCCTTTCCCGTCATTCCCGCGAAGGCGGGAATCCATCCCTACTATTGTTAGTGATTCGCTTCGCGATAGTTTATTCTCCTGGATTCCAGATATCGTTCATGCCGCTTTGCTTGCATTTCACAATTCTGGAATGACGGACACAATTCCTCATTTTTTCTCTTTTAATTTTTCTCTTTTAATCGGTTCGAGATAGCGACTTCAAAAGTAGTATCTTTTAAATATTTTTTCCAGATTGGCGTCCATAGCGAGCACCGGTTTGTCATATCAAAAAGCGAGAAGAGCCTGGGCTGTGTATTTTCCGACTCCAGGAAACTTGCGCAGTTTCTCAAAATCATCGGGGAAAGTTCCATCATACTCATCGACAACGAGCTTTGCCAACTCTATCATCCGTCTCGCTCTTCCATAATAACCCAAGCCTTGATAATATGGAAAAAGCTCATCATACGTTGTAGAAGCCAGAGATTCAATGGTCGGATATTTCTCGAGAAACTTCAAATAATATCCAATCACACGATCGACTTGCGTTTGTTGGAGCATGACCTCTGCGATCCAGACTTTATAGAGTCTTTCTTTTATGGGTAACTCGTAGATCTGCCGCCAAGGGAGATCATGGCGGCCATTTTTTTTATACCAAGTGAGGATTTCAGAAAAAGGAAATCCTCCATTTTGTATTCTGTATCCTGTACTTTGTATGTTCTTGATGTTACCCGTGTCCATGAGGAGATTGAGATGATTTTTTTTCTTCTGGTTTTGGAGGAGTGCCAGAGAGATCTATCGTGCCTGGTTGTCTACGAACTGTGTCCATATACCGAGTGTCATCTTGCTCTGTTGGGACATAGCGAAATCCAGTTTTATAGGGAACAGCGACGTGATTTTGTCTGACTCCATCGAGATATATGTGCATGTCTTTTTCGGTTTTAGATTCTTCATGGTGATGTTCCTGGAGATTTGCCTGTACTGTAGCAGTGATAGTTTCGGGGAGATACATGCGAGATATTCGCATCTCATCACCCATTTTATGGAGGGTGATATCGCCGATATTAAAAAGTTTATCAAATATACTCCCTTGGTGAGATTGGATAGAGGTGATATCATCAAATTGTGTAAAGGTCGTATCCTGCATAAATATCGACCAACGGACGTCGATAATACCTCTGTCAGTGATGATCCATACATCACAATACCAATCAAGTATTTTGTGGAGCATGATAAAAAAGAGCATAAATACGTACGCCTCAAAGAGCCAGAGAAATGGTGAAGTCAATATCTCAGGATACCACCAGTGATACACTCAGAAACAGACGACTCCTACGGGAAATACGAGCCAAAAGAAGATATTTGGAAGTGCGACAAAAAAATGTCGATGAAAAATCGCTCGAATCTCATCTCATCCAGCGAGATAACGCTTGAAAAAATAGTGTTGCATCGTTGACATAACTCTATACTAATGAAATTCCCAGAATTTGAAATGAAAAATGAAGAGAGAGTCTAGTTTTTGCGCGAGTATCGTCCTATGAGTTGAAGCTCAGAATCACTCGGGGAAGTGCGGACGGGGTATTCGTGATCAAAAAATATCTTATCGAGGACTCCTTCATTGAGACACTCGAGACATCGACGAGTGAGTTGGAGATCTATGTTTTTTGTTTCTGCACTGAGCCGTATGACGAGTTCTGTATTTCGGTCAGCTTCATCTGCTTTTTTTTCTTGAGCTAATTCTCTTTCCTGAAGCCAGAAAAAGAGATCTATCATACTATTCTGTATCAATTCTTGGATATATCCTGTGTACGTAGGGTATCGGTCAGGTTCGCTGAGGCGATGGGTGTATTCTCGTAGAATTTCATCCATATGTTCGAGAAAGACATAATTCACTCCCGCTATATCTGCATAGTCGGTGCGATCGAGAGATTCCTGAAAGAGAGTGACATAATCAGGAAAAAATTTCTCTACGAGTGTATCAAAATGAGAGAGATATCCCAGGATAGAAAGTCGTGTCTTTGCTCCATCGCCCACTTCTTTTTCGTATTCACTACGTAATCGTACAAAATATCACTCGATCTCTTCTTCTGAGATGTCTGAGATGGAGATTTGTTTGAATTCTTCTTCGAGTTTCATGAGTCGTTTTTCAAAAGCTGGAAAAGGTAAATCGAGTAATGAATCGAGCGCAGAAAAGAGTGTTTGCATAAGAAATTGTGGACAGGATATGAGAGTGTCCGCATACTACGAAGACAGATATTTTTTACAAGTTTTCTCTTTGTTTTGGTGAGTATCAAATGTATAGCATAGATAGAGAATGCTTTTTGCAATCCTATTTGGATTGCTTGCACAAGCCAAAGAGTAAAATAGTAACACTTATTTCTTCTCTTAACCTAAATATGAAAAAAGATTGTTGTTCTAACTCTGGGATGTGTAGGTGATTTTGCCCAAGCATTGTGAGCGTCGTAGCAGGTGTCATCATGATAGCGGCTGGTATCATGAAATTCATGGCTGGGGAAGCTATGCTTACTGGTGTTGGAGGTTGGCTCTCGGGATTTTTGGCATCTCTGGTCATGAGCAAATAGCTCTCGGACTCGGGCTTATCGTAGCAACTATTGAGGTTGTCGGAGGTATATCTTTTGCTTCTGGTCATAGCAAGACATCACGTTGGGCTGCAGTATTTCTCTCAGCTGTTATGGGCGTAGCTATTCTCTTCAAGATTACTCACCTCAAGCCACTTACTGGCAACACGTTTGCTCAAGCTGCTGGCCTTCTCGAGCAGATCCGACTCGACCTTCTCTTATTTGCTGTATTTTTCCAAAAAGCTCTCCAACTCATCATGTCATGTTGTGGTATGGACGGATGCTGCAAGATGGATTCAGAGAAAAAATAATTCCCGTTTTATCGAAAAACCTCTCAATTTCGGGAGGTTTTTTTGTATCTTCTCATACTTTGCACTCAGAATTTCTTAATAAAAAAATCACTTTATATATGTCACCCTATTGCAATGTGAGAAGTGTGTCTACAATGAGAGGCTGGTTTTATTTTTTTAACATGTTATATTTATGCTCTCTACACTTGTATTTGTATTGGTAATACTCTGGCTGTTAGGCGTTGTCACGAGCTATACTATGGGTGGTCTTATCCATATCCTGCTCGTTGTTGCATTAGTGGTATTTTTACTCCGCATTATACGCGGCGAAAATCCTCTTAAGTAATTTTTTTATTTCATTAATATTCTCTTATGACAAATGATGATTCAGGTGTCAATACAGTACTACTCACTCTCGTTCTCGTCGTCCTCGTCGGTTTCGGAATCTGGTGGATGATGTCTGTGAAGGTTCCCAATACTCCAAAAGAAACTTCTCCCCTCAAGGTTGAAGTAGCATTGCCGACACCTACAAATGACACGCCTCCACCACAGTAATCCTAGTACTGAAAAATTTTATGAGAGCCCATACATTCACTCAATGAATAGGTTCAATTATACTTTTATCCCCCAAATTTGGGGGATTTTTTTAGAGACCAGTCGCTCACCAGTCATTCATCATACCGAGGACTTCGTTGAGTTCTGTGATTTTTTCCTGCATTTCCCTTTGTCATTGCTCGAGAGAGATGCGTTTTGCCTTTACCTGATTGATTATCTCTGTGAGTTCTTTCATGATGAGAGTCATCTGATCGAGAAGTTCGAGCATTTTCTCATCTCATATTTTCGCGTAATAAGCTCGGAGCCTTTCATTGAGATCGAGTAATCCTTGTATGTTGAAATTTCCCACGAGTCCTTCCATCTGAGATACTTTCTCTTCTTTTGCTGCGCTTTTTGATGAATAGTTTTGGAGCAACTGAATTTCAGGGGGAGTTTTTGTCTTTTTTTCTTGGACCATAAAAGGGAATTATATCTTTAGAGGTGTGTCTATACTGCTATCGGACTGTGTTTTTGGTGGTGCATTTCCAATAGCATTGATATTATCCATCAAGGTTTCGACTGATTTTTTTGCGGTAGCAACTTCGTTTGAGAAGCCGCGAAGAGTCTCACGATCTTCCGGAGGTGTTTTTGGAGATTCTATATGTCACTGAATGTTTTGGAATAATTCATCATAGCCTCTATTGATCTCGACGAGAGTTCCTGCGATACCATCTCGCATTCATATCATGTTACCAGAATTGATATGACGTTCCTCTTCTACTCTATGTATAGCTCGAAGTTGGCCAAAAATCTCTCGAAGTTTTTGAGAACTCAAGAGGCGTTTTGCATCTGGACTTCGTATAATTTCATTTATAGGGCCCAAATTTCAGGTTCAGCCTTTTAAGAGAGCATTGATATGATTTTCCATGTCTTCTGACTTCATTTTATCTTCTAGAGAGAGGGTTTTGATACCCTCGACTCCATCTCTATTGAAAGTGAGTTGATTTTCAGCATTTTTGGCTCTTGCATCCTTATTTTCAGGTGAAATAATGTTGGAATTGCGTGTTTCTGCAGTCATATTTATGCGTCTATATCCCTACAAAGATCTGCCAGTCTGTCAAATGGAACACCTTTCGGATTTCTCTCTTTCTCGAGAGATATTTTTTCTTGTTCTGGGAGAATTGGCTGAGCTGGTTCTGCACGACGAATTTCTTCTCGCGTGTTTCCCTCAGCAGCTTGTGCAAGTTGTTTTGCTGAGAGTGTATTTTTTCCTATCCCAGCAGCTATATTATTTTTATGTCTTACTTCAAATACTTCTTCGCCCATATAATTAAAAATTCAGGATATACTCTGATAGCATACCCCATATTTTTGTAGAAGTCAAAAAACTACTTTCTCGGAATTTTGATAGCCTTTGACATCACTTTTGTCGGTTTATATGGATTTTTATCTGGATCTTTCCCATGAAACTCGAGTTCGATAGGAGTCCCATGAAAACCAAATGTCTCACGGATGCGGTTTTCGAGATATCGTCTCCAGCTAAAGTGGATAAACTCGGGACGATTGACGTTGACGACAAATTTCGGAGGATTGATCGCCACCTGAGAACCGTAGTAGACTTTTGGATTGTGGACTTTACGGCTTCCACTCGGTGCATGCTCGAGACAGGTACGAGTGAGGAATCGATTAAATTCACCGGTTCAGATACGTTTTTGACGTTCGAGATGTATACCGATGGCATGTTCGAGGATATCTCTGACGCCTTTTCCTTCGCTCGCGGTTGCAAAGACAGTCATCGCCCAAGGACAATAAGCAAATTCACGCTGGAGATAGGCCAAATACCGTTTGTGAAACATATCTAGATCCATATCTGTTTTTGCTTGAGAGAGGTCCCATTTATTGACCATGATGATGACACCTTTTTTCTGCTCGAGGACTTCTGCGAGGATGTGCTTGTCTTGCTGGACAATTCCTTCGACACTGTCGACCAGGAGGACACAGATATCAGCACGTTCGACAGCTGCCTTGGTGCGGAGGACAGACCAGCTCTCGACATTGTAGATACCGATTTTACCTGGTTTTCGAAAACCAGCCGTATCGATGAGTGTGAGTTTTTGACCTTTATGCATCAAGACCGTATCAGTTGGGTCACGAGTAGTGCCAGCTTCCGGAGATACCATCACTTTTCCGTATCCGACAAGAGCGTTAAATGTCGAGCTTTTCCCGACATTTGGACGACCGACAAGAGCTATTTTGATACCTTCATCTTCCTCTGCGCCGACATGTTCTGGATATTTTTTTCGGAGATAATCGACGACAGCTGTCTCGAGTTCATCGATTTTCCTATGGGAAGCACTGACAGGATAGACGGGGAAACCCGTCTTGAGAAGTGCGTACGCTTCATTTGCACGAGTGATATTATCAGCTTTATTTGCCACGAGCCAGACAGGTTTCTCGAGTTTTCGAAGCATTTTGATGATATGATCATCGACATCAGTCAGATGGTCATATTCGCAGATGAAGAGGATGATATCAGCCTGTGCAGCACATTCATTGACTCGCCTATTGACGTCCTGAAGGATTTGATGCTGTGAACCGAAATTGAGCCCACCACTATCCGCGATAGTCCACTGAAAATCAGTCTCAAAATCCTTCATGGGGTATTCGAGGACATCACGAGTCGTATTCGCAGTTTCATCAACAATTGCTATCTTTCGACCCGTAAAGGCATTAAAAAGGCTACTTTTCCCGACATTTGGGCGTCAGACGATGAGGACATAGGGGAGTTTCATACTTCAATTATCAATCTTCAGTTACGAATTACGAATAGTGGATTTTAACTTACTTAAACTCAGCAAGCTCAGTAAACCTAGTAAACTTTGTGGAGAGTATAGAAAAAATATGAAAATAGCAAAGTTGATTTTGTCAAAAAATATCTTGCTTGTTCCAAAATACTTTTGGTTATACTATATCATATGAAAAAAGATTACTACGATACTCTCTGAGTGACCAAATGAACGAGCGCTGCTGATATAAAAAAAGCCTACAAGAAACTCGCCATGCAGTGGCATCCTGATAGGCATCAGGGTGATAAAAAAGCAGAAACAAAGTTCAAAGAAATTAACGAAGCCTATCAGACACTCTCAGATACAAAAAAGAAACAACAATATGACACTTTTGGAAATGCAGACTTTAATCCATGAGCAGGAAGTGGCTCTCGCCAGCAATCGGCCGGATTTGATTTCGGGGATATATTTGGGAATGCATCTCGTGGTCAAACTCGTGGATGATCACAGAGTTTTGAGTTTGATTTGGGTGATATATTTGGAACATGAGGTCGAAAGGCGTCATCCCGTAGTGCTGCCTACGAAGAAAATCTGGATATGGAACAATCTGTAGAGCTCCCTATCTGGGACTTTCTCCTCGGTACAAAAATCTCGGTTGATTCACCCTATTCTGGCAAATTTCGCGTGACAGTACCAGAATGCACAAAGCCGTGAACGAGACTCAAGGTCACAGGAAAGGGGAGAACTTCTGGGAAGAAAGTAGGGAATCTTTACTTGAAGCTCGATGCACGGATGCCGAGTAAGCTCACTATACAACAGAGAGAATTACTGGAGAAAGCGATGAAGTAAAATTTGATTTTTCTCCTTTTTCCCTACAATCGCTTTACTTAGGTAATAGATAGAGTGAGAGATAGAGGGCGGATTTTTTAAATCCATTCTGTTATCTTTTACTTTTACTTTTCCTTGAGTTCGATTAAGCGAACAAACGGGTGATTAGCTCAGCTGGTTAGAGTGTCCGCCTTGGCGGATCACTGGTTCGGTCGAACTCGCCAAACATGCAGAGTGTACATATATGGGTGATTAGCTCAGCTGGTTAGAGTGCTTCTATGACATGGAAGAAGTCACTGGTTCGAATCCAGTATCACCCACCATTCTCATCTCACCACGTCAGTGGTTCGGTTCGAAATGCCATTCAAGGCATTTCTCCCTATCATCCACCATTCTTCTCCGCCTAGGCGGATACGAATGCCTCAGCCAACATATAAAATTAGACCACAAAAATAGTCCCAGACGATTCTGAAAATTAGTCACCATTGATGCTTTATTTTATCGACATTCATCTCCTTATTCGTGGTTTATTGATAGGATTTATCATAGCTATACCTATTGGCCCTATAGGTGTTTTATGTTTGCGACGGACTTTTCAGCACGGTCGACTCTCTGGTATTTTTTCAGGGCTTTGAGCCGTTACAATCGACATCATCTATGCGACGATTGCTATTTTTGGTCTCACATTTGTATCAAATATCATGATGCAATACCGCACACCTCTTCATATATTTGGTTTTTTTCTCCTTACTTTTCTCTGATGGAAAATATTCTTTGATAAACCACACGGGAAAAACCTATCATTGAATCACAAAGGCTTATGACGTGATTATGTGAGTATTTTGGGACTTACGCTCGCTCAGCCGGGTGCACTTTTAGCATTATTTGGCATATTTTCTACTATTGCTCCGAGTGTCGCAGGAAATTATCGTGCTGCCATTTTTGTCCTTTTGGGCACGCTTATCTGAGAATTGCTCACATTGATTTTGGTGACATACACTGCTTCATATTTTCATACAAAAGTGAGCGCACAATCATTTATGTATTGGGTAAATCGAATTGCGGGGACTGTGATATGGTTATTTGCGGTTATTTTAGCAATCGATTTCTTTCTTCATTTGAAATAAAGACATACGTTTCTATACTACCTGCAATGAAAAAACACATTCACTGCATCGGTATCGGTGGTATCGGCATCTCGGCGCTCGCTCGCTACTATCTCGCGCAGGGTTATCGTGTCACCGGCACGAATATGGGACATTCACCCCTCTTGGATACGCTCGCTTCTGAGGGGATTGAAATCGTTATTGATGCTTCATCCATCACAGAAAACACCGAGAAAGTTATCTACACAGAAGCTATCATCGATGATCATGCGCAGGGGCTTCGTTGAGTGAGAGAAAATCATACATCAGAGATTGAGGCAGGGCAGAGATTTCATGCTGAGATTCTTTCCTATCCCGAAGCGCTTGCCCAGGTATTTCATACATTTCCGATGAAAATCGCGGTTGCTGGTGCTCATGGGAAATCGACGACGAGTGCTATGATTGGCACCATTTTGCATGATCTTTTGGCACAGGCGACGACCATTACTGGCACACTAGTGAAAGCCTTCAATGGTAAAAATATATCCTCAGAAGGTCAAAAAATCATGAATATAGAGGCATGTGAGTACCGCAATTCATTTCTCAAATATTATCCAGATATTGCCGTTGTAACCAACATCGATCCTGATCATCTCGATTTTTTCAAAACTGAAGCAGCCTATCGAGAAGCTTTCGAAAAGTTTATGGGGCAGGCGAGGTGTATAGTGATTACTGAACAAGAATTCAAAGAACAAAAAGCAAAGATCAAAATGGCGGAAGATTTTTTTGATAATAAGACTCTTGTTATAATCCATACGAATTTCTATGAATTGATTGGTTGCTCATTCAATGGCATTGATCCTGGAAAATATCCCTACTCAATTCCAGAACTGCTCGTTCCAGGAGATCACATGCGAGCGGATGCGAGTCTCGCCTACGTCACGAGTCAGCTCCTTCAGCTCGATCCTGAAGCATCGAAAAATTCTCTTGCGAAATATCCATGAAGCTGGAGACGTATGGAGTTCGTGATGACAACCAAAAATTCCAACATTCTCATGAGTGATTATGGTCATCATCCGACAGAAATTATTGCGACACTCGGAGCACTTAAAAAAGCTTATCCAGAAAAGAAACGTATCGTATTTTTTGAACCGCATCAATACTCTCGTACGTATGAGCTCCGAGAGGAATTCACAAAAAGTTTCTGAGATGCTGATATGACGTATATTTCTGACATTTATGCAGCACGTGATATAGATGAAAGGCGCGGTATGATCACATCTAAAATTCTGACTGAAATGGTGGCAAAAAATTCTCCCTGTGAATATGCTGGTACTCTAGAGGAGACAGGCAAACTTCTGCAGAAAGTCGATTCAGCGGAAAAAGGTGCACTTATCCTGGTTCTCGGAGCAGGGAATATAGATAATCTCAGATTTTCGGTTTCATAATTTGTTTTCAGAAAAAATATAGGGTAGGATAAGAGTATGAATCATGCTATTTCCTATTCTGATTTTTCTCTCACTTCACACGTAGAAATAGCAAAGAAGCTCGATGTTGTTTTCTATGAGCACATTGTAGCAGCTGTATGAGATATTAATTTTGCGCTTCCTCGTGTCCGTGCCCTGAGTATAGATATCTGCCAGATAGAAACAGGACAACACAGTGTCTCTGTTTTTTTATCAGAGTATTTTGATACAAAGTTATACCATCTCACATTTTCCTGGTTTTTTTGGTCGTTTATGGCATCAGGTGACGACATGATTTGTATCTGAAATCGAAGTAGAGCGCATAAAGTGCGAATTAGCAAAAAATTATACCTACGGAGACAGGATTATTTGTTAGTTGGAGTTTTTTCTCTTTTTTCGTAATTTTTTCCAAGCTTTTTGAAATTCCGATTTATCGTCATGGGGTATATCCATACATGTCACAAAAGTATGTGTTGGGAATTTTCAAATTTGATCGTTTCAATATCCAGAGATGAGAACAAATATCTTTTGATTGTAGTAGATGATGACGCTATTTTTAGGGCTATTTCATAGTTTTAAGTGTCAATAGCTGATAAGTCATGGGAAATCCTTACCTAATTCATGAAACCGAATGCCTCTATCGATCGCTTCAAAGACGATATTTTCGGAGAGTTTTTTACCCACTCTTTCTTTGACTCGTTTGAGTATATGGCGTGTGATGATGACACCTGCACGTAGACCGTCAGGGTAGAGTTTTCTATAGAGTGCTTCGTTATATCATTCATTAACGAGCCAATGTTCTAGAAATTTGCTCATTGATATTATGCTTCGACCAATCCGAGGTCAGAAGGAACTATGGTATCAATTGTAGCGTAGGTTGCCTTTTTATCACGTGGGATACGAATGGCGACACGATCACCGATATGAGCCTGGAGATAGGTGACTGAAGCGGGGAGTACCTGATAGATGCCTTGTTGTGAGATGACCATAAAATGTTCTGCATCTTTGATGAGAGTCCCAGTTGTGGTATCGTATTCAACCTCGTTGATGATTTTATACTGATAAGAACCATCAGCTTTGATCGTCATCTTGAGCTTGCTTCCTTCTACGATTTTTGATTTACTGGCATAATTAGCGGGAACTGGATAGCTTTTTTTGTCAGCACCGAGCATATCTTTGCCCGTAAAGACTCACTCTATGACTTTTGCATTCCCGTGTTTGTAAGCGTGGAGTCCAGCGATATCTGGTTCTTCGGTATCAATTGTTTTCTTCCCTGTTATCTGCACCATGAGATTTTTTGCATGATGGAGTGAGCGTTCTGCGGTTGAGAGGAGTTCTTGCAATGCTTGGAGAGAAGCTTGTTGTGTTGTTTTTCGAGAATCGAGTTTAGCCATAGATAGATGTGTTATCTCTATACTACTCCTCTTTTTTTTAGTTCTCAACTTAGAGACACTGTACGTTTTCTGACTTGTTTTCTGATATATGTTTTATCTCGGAAATGGCTATTTTAAGAGAAGAAAAGCACTAACCATGTCAGACAAAAACCTAGGAAAAGAAGTGGAGCCACAGGGAGAATGTCTATTTTCCTCTTTCAGAGTACCCAAGAAGTTGCCCAAAAAAGAGTTCAGAGCGCATACCCTATACCAATAATCCATCAAAAATAGATCGGTCACACTATGAGTCCGATGAGGAATCAGAGTCGTACATCTCCACCACCAACCCATCCGGGCAAATTCTCGAGAAGAGAAATCGAAGGAATAACTGTGTCTGCTTTTTTCTCTCAGAGCGATATTTTCAGAATCATCCAAAAAGGAAAGAATAGAGGGGTGAATATAATCTGAAATATATCAGAGTATTTCCTGCGAGAGACGAGGTGTGATATGCCGGGGAGTATCATCTGCAAGAGATAGAAGCTCATACCTATAAAGCCACCGAGAAGTGAGAGTTTCCAACCAGGAAGAAATCAGACTGGTGTTTGCAATAATAGTATAACTGCTAGAGTTATGAAAATCATCGGCAGAGACAGTCTATCAGGAATAGTAAAACTCCGGATGTCCTCGATAGCCAATATGAGGAGCATAGAGAGAAAGAGCAGGTGAGTCATGATGACTCATGTGTCATACCCGTGGACAGTAAATAGAGTTCCAAAAAACATCCACACGATACCCATCATAGATTCTACACTCAATATCCACGTTGGTATACGTATATCACACTGGCGGCATCGACCATTTTGTAGAAAGTAGGATACAACAGGGATGAGCTCGTACCATCGTAAGTTTTTTCTACAAGCAAGGCACTGACTTCTGCCAGTCCAAAAAGAGCGCTTTATATTTGCTTCCATAAGTACTCACACAAAGCTCCCAAAACAAGATCAGAAAAAAAAGAAACTGAGGGTGAACAAAAAATACACCATATAGGTGTATTGTAGGGGAATTCTATTTTTTTTAAATGTTTTTTATATCTTTTCTGGCAGAGTGATGACCATTTCAGGATGTAGATAATAATAATTATCGAGATTCATTAATTTCTCATCCTTCAGTGAATATAAAATTTAGGCTCTATTCTAATGATATTATTTCAAAAATTCAGGATTCATCATAATCTTGATGTCAAAATTTGGTTTCGGGATTTCTGGTGCCATATCTTCGAGAGCTTGCAGGATTATTTCACTGACAACGAGATAGCGATACCATTTATTTTCACCGGGTACAATAAACCATGGCGCATCAGTGGTCGAAGTGTGTTCAATAGCCTTTTCAAATGCTTCCATATATTCTGGCCATTTTTTGCGTTCTTCCATGTCGCTTGGTTGGAATTTCCATGCTTTTTCAGGCTTTTCTAGACGGTGTTTGATGCGCTTGAGTTGGTAGTCTGATGAGATGTGAAGCATGATTTTCACGATTTTTACACCATGGTCAGTGAGCATGCGCTCAAAATCATTGATATGATCGTAGCGTTTTTTGATGAGATCACGATCTATGATTTCATGGACACGGGTTATGATGACATCTTCGTAGTGACTACGATTAAAAATCCCGATTTTTCACTTTTTTGGAACTTCTGCATGGATGCGCCAGAGAAAGTCATGTGAGAGCTCATTTGAACTCGGTTGCTTGAATGACACGACACTACACCCCTGAGGATTGATACCCTGTGTGACGTATTTGATAGTGGAATCTTTCCCAGCAGCATCCATCGCCTGGAGTACGACGAGGAGAGATTGCTTCCCTTCAGCATAGAGGGCGTCCTGGATTTCGATTATTTTTTCACGATTTTTCTCGAGACGTTTCATGGCAGACTCTTCGTTCCAATCACCGACATCATCGGTTTTTATCTTACCCATGTGGATATTTTCTCCTGGCTTAACACGGAAATCAGAGAGTTCGATGCGGCGGTGTTTGGACATAAGATTTACAAAATAATAAATAACAGAGAATACATAATAAAGGAGGAATAGTACCTACAGTATCAGCGAATTAAACGTATAAAAACGAATTAAACCTATTAAACAATTTTAGTGTACCCTATATTTTATCTGAAATCAAATTATATTCCTGGGTATTTTTGCCTTTTTTGGAGAGAGAGCTGTTGTTCTATGAGGGTTCTATTTTTTGCCATCAGGTCACCGATAATGCCAAGAGAAAAAAGTGTGATACCTATGGTGATAGAAACACCAGAAATAATAACCGATTGTATCATATCCCTCCCGATATTTGTAAAGATATAGGCATGAATAAAGCGGAGAACTCCGATAAGCCCGAGAATTAATGAAGGGAGACTGAGTATGAGAAACACCCTGAGCGGTTCGTAGAGGAGGTATATACGACCTATATTCATCGTGGTTTTGCCGATATGTTCCCAGATATTTCGGAAGAGTCGAGATGGACGAGTAGGAGCATTCGTCTCAATATCTACCCATTCAATCGCGAGACCTTTTTTGTAAATCTGGATCAGCGTATCGACAACATAGGAAAATCTGGAAGTGACATTGATCTCATAGAGAGATTCTCGAGAATAAGCTCGAAAACCACTGACAGAATCAGGCAGCTTTGTTCCTGCGACGAAGCTCACAACATGATTCCCTATTCGTTGAAGGAGTCTCTTAAATGGTGTAAAATGGATGTTTTTCCCTGGACTTCTATTTCAGATGACGACTTCAGCGCGTCACTCGAGAATGGGGCGGATGAGCGCTGGTATTTTATCGCCTGGATATTGATTATCTCCATCAGTGTTGACGATGATATCAGCACCGAGCATGAGTCCGTGCATGACTCCATGGTGAAAAGCTGTTCCAAGTCCGCGATTTGCCTTGAAATCTATGATGTGATGGACTCAGAGCTGTCGCGCTACTTCAATTGTTTTATCAGTACTTCCGTCATTGATAATCAGATATTCGAGCACATCAACTCCAGGTATGTTTTTAGGGAGATCATGAAAAGTCATAGGAAGTGTCGCTTCTTCATTTTTGCAAGGGATCTGGATAATAACTTTTATCATGGATTAGGTGCTTTGTTGAGATAATTCCTGAGTTTCGACCTCTTCTGGTTCTGTCAGTATCATCATGCTCACAAGAGCAATCAGGATGCCAACACTCAGAGAGACAAAATAAGCCACTCGACCAATTTGTGATATCTCGACAAATATAGACCACATACCACCATAGGCGAGGAGGCAGATCAGGAGAAGGGTAGCGATATTGAGAATCGCTGAATCATGTTCGACTTCATAGCTATCTTCTTTGAGTCCTGTAAAGTTTGTCAAGACAGCACTGATGAGCGTCACCCAGAGGAGCTGAAGTGTCTCAATTGCCGAGCTCGCATATGAAGACCATTCAGTTGGTACTACTTTTACTTTTGTAAAAATAAGGAGGAGAAGATAAATAGTAAAGAGCGTCGGAAAGATGAGTTTTGCATGCAAGAGTAGGAACCCCCGTCCAATACCTACTTTTCCGCTTTTGATATCCGCGTAGAGGCTATGCCAATCATGGCGTTTTACTGGAGGAATAGTCTCAAGAGTTTGTACCAAAATCGCGAGAACTATTCCCAAAATAACGCACATAGAGGGGAACTGAGGATATACATCATACCCGAGTGATAATACCGTGAGGACAAGAGCGAAGCCTCCTAAAATGTAGTGCCAATATCTAGTGATGAAGTTTGGCATGGCGATGTTCGATAAAATAAGTCGCTCACATAGACACGAGAGATACGGCTACTATTGTCCAATAAACACTCCATACAGTGAGAGGAACACCGAGAAAATTCACATAAAAGAGAATAAGAGGAACAGCAGAGATGGAGAGAGCTACAGAGAGGACAAAACGCTCGAGTCAATCGATTTCATGGATATCTTCTTCTTTTTTTTCAGGAACTGCTTTTTCATCAGTAGGGTCTATCATACGAGCCTCTTCAGTATGAGGGAATGTCCATCGGGTAATCCAATACCCTGGTATACCGAGAACCACAATGGAACCAATAATCATACGAGGAAGATGGAGAGAAGGGTATTGAGCCTCGAGCCATATGAGAAGTCCGCTCCCAATCAAGAGCAAGAGAGAAAGAGAGAGTGTAATAAGTGTGTATTTTTTCATGCAAAAATATTATAGGAAAGACACTTCTTTTCGCAACATCGTTTTCATTGTAAATAGTGTTTGGTTGACTTCGTCTAATAGAGGACTACCATTTCTCTAGATTTTTCTATGAATATTTTGAATTTTACGGCATTAGCGTGAGTAGTAATTGTATTCAATATGGCTTCTTTTTCTTTCGCAGAAGAGGAAGTATCATACTCTCCACCCGATATTCAATCAGCATCTGAAAGTATCACGATTGACACGAATTCTGAGCCGATCGGAATGTCTCATAAATATCGATTGATGCATCTCGAGATTCAAGAACCAGAGAAACTCCCAGCAGTATTAGAAAATGGGCGTATTATAGTCTCAACTGTACAATCATACAGTGTAGCAGCACGATGAGTGAGTCCTTGCTCTTTTACGGCTCGACACAATATTGTTTCTTTATTGACTGCCATGGGGATACCTGTTCCATGGATGGCTCAAGGAGATGCGAGTGACTTGATTCGTTTTGGTCGTATCAATAATACGCTGACGTCATTTACTGATAAAACAGCCATGATTAATGCGCTCAACGAACGGAGAGATGTCTATGTGGAAACAGTTTTTGATGTATACCGATTTGTATCACGACGTTCTGCAGCCCTCCAAGCTCATAGAGTAGCAGTATTTCTCGGTGAAGATGATGAATGGTACATACTCGATCCTATCGATGGAGAAAAAACACGTGAACCACAACTCTTCAAGACCTATCTCAAAAACGATACTGATGACGCAGAATGGCTCGTACGTCTACCATGATACAGCATGATACATCTTGTCAGCAATGAAGACTTCCATACAGCACTTCTGTATTTTTCACCGGAACTCCAGGTATTTTTTCATACTCATTACTTTGATGTGCCACAAGTTATAGCATCAAACACTATTAGCTTTCGAGAGGCTGTTTAATTTTGCACTGTAGCGATAAGCATATTGATAAATTCAGCCATAGTACGGCCAGTTTTTTGCCACATTTTTGGTATAAAAGATGCCTTTGTCGCTCCAGGAAAAGTATTTACCTCGAGAAAATAGAGCTCACCATCACGTACACGATAATCGATACGCGCAATACCTCGACACCCGAGAGACCAGTAAATCCATCGAGAAGTATTTATGAGTTTTTCTCTGAGTTCGGTGTGTATATTTTCTGGAAAAATCTCATTACTTCCATCCAATTCATATTTTTCTTGCCAGTCAAAAAATTCAGCACGTACATTGACTATTTGCATAATAGGTAGTGCTTCTGCTTTTTCTGGAGGGCCAAATACCCCCACAGTGTATTCTTCCCCCTCGATACATTCTTGAACGAGAGCAGTATCAGGACTAATATGAAATTGACCAAGAGAGGAATTTGACTCATTTTTTATAGCATCAATTGCAGCGGATAATTCGGATTGAGTTATTACTTTTTTCGTGAGTGCTGAGCTACCACCCCTATTTGGTTTGACGATAAGAGGAAAAGGAAGAGTCTCCTCGAAAAGAGACAATCATAGTTCGTCTTCGCACGATGTGACTCCAACGAGCCATGATTTGGGTATTTTGATATTTTTCTCGATTTTTTCGACGACACAGTTCGTACGAAATTTATCGATACAGAGGGCATGAGTGGTCGCGGGGCTTCAAATGTATTTGAGTCCGAGTGTTTCACAGAGACCTGTGATGATACCATCCTCTCCGTACTGACCATGGATAAACGGCAATATGATGTCGTATTCATGATGTTTCTGGAGGAAACTGCCCAGCTCAGAGGGGATATCATAGACATCACAGCTATGCTCGGTTTCTCAGATAAAACTCACGAGTCCTTCACAGCTACGGAGACTGATAGGGCGTTCTGCGGAGATACCGCCAGTGAGGAGAGCTATGCGCATAGATAGAGTTACAAGATTTTATTCTAATACAAAATTCAAAATTTAAAGTGAAAAATTGTGAAAGTTCTCACTGATAAAAAGGATGAAAAGAGAAATTCTCTTATTTTGCTTTTTGCTCTTTATATTTTTAATTTGTAGAGCTATTTGACGGCATTATTATCGGCGCATTCATGAATTCTTCAGCATAAAATTGTTCGATATAGTCACGTGTTTTTTCCCAGAGTTCACCGTAAGGGAGAGCATAAAAATCTACTTCCGAAGCGAGATTGAATCGTTTGAGCATGGCAGCCATAGCTTTCTCGTAGGGACTGTAGGGAGAATATTGTTGAAATACTTTTCCAAAGAGTGTTGAGACGGTTGAGTAGGTCACATGTCACCAGAGATCTGGCGAACTCTGCATCACAAAAAGCGTATTTCCCTCTGTACGATATTGTGACGGAGCGGGAGAGAGCATACCGAGAACGGCTGTGAAATTCTTTTCTTGGAGATTTTTTACCATAGTAGGGTCTGTACTGAGGACTTGCGTCTTTTTTGGCACATATTGTACTTCTCCTGAAAAGTTGAGATAGAGCGTCTGAGCGCTGACGTTTTTGAGCGACTGTAGTGTTGCTATGATAGCAAAAACTTCTTTTCTAGTAGCAGGACTATTGTGTTTCCAGAGGAGCTTGATAAAACCACCTGAAGAATCCTGATCCACTGTGATTACTCCTGCATTGAGCGCAGTTTGGAGGAGATTTTCTTGCCATTTTTCTGCTATTTTCCCCTTGCTGTCATAAAAAGTCCCATCTTCATCTTCATGGTTTTCTATTTTCATACCTGATCATTTCCATGCGAGCGCAAGGGCTTCTGCTTTGGTGATTTTATCACTTGGTCGAGCCTTTGTATTCTCACGGGTAATAAGCCCTCTATCTGAGGCGAGTTCGACCGCACGACATACCCACGCATCAGGACTACTATTTCCAAAGATGGCATCAGTAAAATACCCCTTACAGGTATAATTGGTCGGGAGAAGTATGCCCTGGAGTTTGAGGGTCATACCGATAACTTCCTGACGAGAGATACTATCGTCAAGTCGGTATTTGGTAGGGCTTGTACGCTGGTCGACGATGATGCCAGTATCAGCGAGACTATTTGCTATCTCTACATCAGCGCCTGTATACGCAAAAGAGAGAGGAAAAGCCATGCTCGATACGACGATGAGAGAAGTAGAAATCAAGCGACGCATAGTGAGGAGAGTTAGAGACTATTACTTACTAGCATATCTCTTTTTGTATCTGTGCAAGTCTATCCCTCATGACAAGGGAGCAAAGATGCTCACAATAAAAATGCTCCGAACTGGAGCATTTTTTCGGAGGCTATGGAGAGGATTATTTTGTTTCGTCGTCGTCGAGACCGAGAGATTTCTTCAGATCATCGATTTTCCCAGCATCTTCATTGGATTTTTGACGGTTCTTGAGCTCATCGATGTAGATTTGCTTGAGTTGAGTCCATTCAGCCCTCTTGTCTGTGACGAGTTTCTTGATAGTGTCACCTTCTTTTGGCATGAGTTTACGGAATTCTTCACGTTCCTCTGTAAACACTTTTTTGAGTTCATCTATTTGGTATTGCGAGAGAGTCGGGATAGCATCTACCACACGTTTTTTCTCAGCGACTGAGAGTGAGAGTGAGTGTTCGAGGAGATTGACGAATTCTTTTTCATCAAACTGTGTCAGCGGGTGAAATGACACGAGGTCCATGATGATCTGATTGTCATCCGTGTTGTATCGACCGATGAGGTCCTTGAAAAATGCTTCAGCAGCAGCTGGATCAAAAGCTGGGACTGGTTGTCCACCAGTTCCTGACTGGTCTCCCTGTTGTGTACCTTGGTCGCCCTGACCACCCTGTGCTGCGCCTGTTGTATCTTCTGCCATAATAAAAAAGTTAATCGTTAATAGTTAATCGTTCATGGTTTATCAAAGACTCCATCTATGAGCGAAAACTCTGAGAATCGAGAAATGATTCTATTTTCTCGCGCAGTATATCATCGAATACTCCATTTGTCCAGACTTTTTCTACATCATCGTCTTCGTCCAAATCCTGAAGCAACTTCATCACCTTCACTCCTTGATCATAATCAGTGATCTCGACTTCCATATTTGGGAGATATTCAAAACCACTCGAAGTCACTTCAATACTTGCTCACCTCAGAAAATTCGTAACCTCAGAAAATTGTTCTCGCATACAAATAATTCGCGCCTCATCACCATCGACAATATAATCATCACAGCCTGATTCGATGATCTGATCTTCAGTGATAGCATTTGTCGGTATCATGAAAACTCCACGGTATGTGAACATATGATTCGAGAGGGAACCTGTTTCCCCGAGATTACCTCCATTTTTATTAAAATACGAGCGAAAACTACTCGCACTACGATTGCGATTATCGGTCAGAGCTCGCACGACAACACCGACTCCGCCTGCTGCCATGCCTTCATAGATGATATCCTCTATAGCCGCCGCATCTTTGTCGAGACCAGCTCCACGGCGAATTGCCTTGTCGATGACATCTTTGGGCACACTCTCTTTTTTTGCCTTCTCGATAGCCGTGAAGAGGGTCGGATTCTCGAGAGGATTCGCTCATCCTTTCGCTGCGAGAGAGATGAGTTTTGAGTGCATACCGTAGATTTTTCCCTTCTGGAGAGCACTTGCTGCCTTTTTGTTGGCCATGACTGGACCTCGTCACATAGTTGAGTACTAGGAGTTAAATATGAGAAATAGATTGAGGGAGAGTAATAGGATAGGAATATAATTATAATCCACCCCTTACCTTTATCTCTACCTTTTAGAATTCTATCCAGATTTTTTTTGGGGCAAGGGAAATTTATCCAATACCTAATTTCTCGAGCATATACTCTGGATTATTGAGAAAATTTTTGTATATCTCGTAGTGTGCAGTTTTTTTGAAGGCTATTTCCTCAAATCCTGTTTCTGTAATTTGAATAATTTTTGCATGTGGATACGCGAGCAGAATTGGTGAATGAGTTGCGATGATAAATTGGCTTTTCTGTCCGATGAGCTCATGCATTCTCACGAGAAATGTTAGCTGTCTCTGAGGCGAGAGCGCTGCTTCAGGCTCGTTGAAGAGATATATTCAGTGGCCATAGAGCCTATGGAGAAACAGTGAAAAAAATGATTCACCGTGGGATTGTTCGTGGAGCGATTTTTCTCCATAGGAGAGCAAGAGTCAGGGGCGTTCACGTTCGAGTTGGTCTATATTCGATGCGAGATTATAAAAACTCTCTGCGCGCAAAAAATATCCATCTTTAGGCTTTCCAACTCATTTTGCCAAACGGAGATAATTACCCAATAATGAGTGAGTATTCTCGCTAGAGAAGAGAAAATTCCTGGATCATCACTCAGGATTGAAACCATATTGAGTAGCGATGCCTTCGAGTAACGTCGACTTCCCAGTCCCATTTTCTCCTATCAGAAAAGTAACTTCGGGATGAAAATTAATTTTATCCAAAAATTTTACCACAGGCAAATCAAAAGGGTACATTTCGGGGGTATCTATCTTTTCACGAAGGAGTTCAGCTGAGAGAATGTAGTGATTTTTGTTCATAGGTACTAGTTCATTCTACACACCTTTCGTAATTCCGCACTATCCTGGGGATGGATTTACTCAAACTGAGCTTGCTCAGTTCTCCCCTACGCAGGAATGACGGACTACACTCGCAGTGTCGCATTGACCTCGGGAAGGGAGTGATGGAGAGGAAAAAAGGGGAAAAGCATTCTCTCTAGTAGAGTTTCAGATTAGAATTCGTGTATAATAATTTGACAAATATACAAATATACAATAATATGTGATTGTAACCACTATTTTTATGAAACTCCCTGCAAATTGATATGTTCCTTCACAAGAAGAACTTCTAAGACTAGTTTCCAGTGAACTCGCTCTTAATCCAAAATTTGCTGGACCATTGAGAAAAGTTATCACACAGGTTAAGACAACGAAAGCATGAGCCTTAAACGCTCTAATAGCACCAGTCTGACAAAAATCTACAATTGAAACTCAAACTTTCCCCGACTGGATAGACTCAGCACTTTCAAGCAAGTATAAAAAAGCTACCCTTGAAGCATTCAGGTTTGCCCCAGAGAAATTTAAGGCTGCGATAAAAACATGGGAAAATATGAAAGACGAATGACTCAAAAATGATACATCATTTCTCTTCATTAATGGCCGATGGAATGTCAATCTCCGTGGATGTCCTCGTATTCTCTTTGATTCACCAGCATTCATCAATGCACATCCTCCAAAAAATGCTAACTGGAGGAATAATGGTGTCCAAAAACTCCGTGCAGAAAAAAGAGAAAAATGAATTGATCTCGGAGAATATTATTATTTCACGAGAGCAAGCGGAGAAGACTATGTAGAAACAATAGCGTCAGAACATTCTGTGAAACTGGCAAAGAGCCTGACCCATTTTTTAACAAAGTGCTATGCCTGAAATCTTCATTCACTCCTTTGAGTTGACTTCATCTCTTGGTGTCACCCTCTTGGTGATTTGTACCATGACCATGTTGGGATTAGTACCGGTCTGCGGTCGGTTGATGGTTGTTATGTTGGAGTGGATGCTCGGGATGCCTGACTCTACGATAACGTCGACCCCTATGGTTTTAGTCCCCTTCTCCAGGATACATCATCCGGTACTTAGTTCCTTTGTTTCTTTTGAGCCTTTGATAATTTTCCTGAATTATTGTGGTTATGCACGATGGTCTCCCTGTCTACCGAGAAGCATATAGTCTCATCCTCCAAACTCACATACTCACAAAACAGTTTTCAAAAGATTCCAAATATGCTCTCAGTACGACACTTCGTGAGGGCAGCGAAATCTCGTATTTTTCTTGTTTGAGTTGAGAGTTTTTGAGGAGTAGTTGGCATACTTCAATTGTAGGCAGCTTCATAAAAAAATCAATTCCCCAATTGTAGATTGAATTTACCCCCACTTATACCCCTCCCAAAATGCCAATTAACGAGCAATTATCCAATTTTGTCCGCAATTTTTATCATCTCACGGTCAAATGTGAGTATTTCGAGAGTATATCTCCGCGCATCGTAGAGTATCGATGCATCTGTGACAGATATTTTCTTGTCCAAGAATTCAAAAAAATTGATGTATTCGGTATTGCCACTATTGAGAAATGTCGTTCCCAAATCACTCAAAATCGATTTTATGATACCTTTTTCAATAGATGATGATTTGTATGTTGCGACCGTCAGGATCTCCACATAGGTTAGTTCATTGATGAAAAATACCGACCCATCCTGCATGCTCTCAAATACTTCAACCGCTTCTGTATGATTTGTATCATCCGTGAGCACGAGTGATAAGAGAAAACTGGTATCAAAGATATATTTCATAATGTTTTTTATCTTCAGTAAGCAATCGTATCTATTTCCTCTGTGATATTAACAGTTTTTTTTCAGTTTTTTTTCAGAGCATATTTCATAATAATCTGTTTTGTATTCAAAATAGGTCGTTTCGTGAGTGCAGCGAAATCTCGTATTTTTCTTGTTTGAGTCGGGAGTTTTTGAGGAGTAGTTAGCATACTTCAATTGTAGGCAGCTTCATAAAAAAATCAATTCCCCAATTGTAGATTGAATTTACCCCCACTTATACCCCTCCCAAAATGCCACGAACGGTCTAATCGTGTACCTATTTTTTTGACAAGCTCAGAGTCTCTCGGAATGCCAGACCCCCGTCATTCCGTGCTTCAGGAAGTGCAGAATGATCAATGACACGGAATCCATCACTGTTTTGCTGAAAGTCATTATCAGGGATGGATTTACTCAAACTGAGTTTGCTCAGTTCTCCCCTACGCAGGAATGACGGACGACACTCGCCTACACCCCTCCCAAAATGCCCAAATAGAGCGATTTGTTTGTAGGTTACAGATATTCCCAGAAATTATTTTTTGAGATCAATATCGGCAGTGTATCAGAATACGTCTTGGACCATTCAAGAGGAGGAGTATATTTCTGATTTTTCCATTTCACCTCATAGGCCCGTGCAGGTTTTTGAGCGACTTCTATGAGATCTATTTCTTGTTGGTTTTGTGTACGCCAAAATCTGAGCTCATGGAGAGACTGTGTATAGCTCAATTGTTTCTTTTTCTCTAGAATGAAAAAATTCTCAAAAAGTGCTCCAGTATCAGTACGGAGTGAGAGCGGTGTAAATGCGCGGAGGAGAGTATTTCGTATCCCTAAATCATAGAAATATATTTTTTTCATTTTTGTCACTTCTTTCCGTTTATTTGTGAAAAAAGGGCGAAGTCGAAAAATGACAAAACTTTTCTCCAAAAGATCGATATATTTTTCCACAGTCACTTGATTGATTCCGAGTATATTTGCTAGCTCATGATAGGAAACCTCCTGTCCTATTTGTAGAGCCAGGAGTTCGAGAAGTTTCTGGAGAATTGCGGGATTTTTGATGGTTTGAAATTCGAGAATATCGCGGTAGAGTTGTCCACTGGTTATTTCTCTCAGTTGTGCGATTTTTTCTCATTCTGAGATGGCAGACAGTACTTCTGGGTAGGTTCCAAAGAGGAGAAATTCTTCTAATCGTTTTTGTGCAGAGGGTTCTCCAATAGTTTGAGTGATTTCTCACCATGAAAAAGGAAAAATCTCGTGGACACGCTTCCGACCAGTGAGCGGTTCGCTTGTTTGGTCGAGGAGATGAAGGCTCGACGATCCTGTTACGATGATATTTTTGGTTTTTCCATACTCATCAATCATCATCTTGAGAGATGTGCCGATATTGGGTATTTTTTGACCTTCATCGATGACTATATGTCGATAGGGAGACAGTATTTTATCCATGCTTTCTCGACTCGCGAATTGTAGCAAAGAGCGATCATCGAGATAGTCACCATCAAATCGTAGTACTTCTTTTGCTGGGGAATTTTCTGTGAGAATATGAGTGAGTGTTGTTTTTCCTACTTGTCGCGGCCCTACGATGAAGAGTATTTTTCCAGAAAAGGCTTCCTGTTGTAAGATATCAGTCAATGATCGATGAAAAAAAGGGTGATTCATAACCTAAGTATAGAGAATTCTTTAATGAAATCAAGATTTTAGTTAGTAAATCTGCACCAAATTACGTATATTTTCTCCCAAAATGCCACGATCGGTCTAATCGTGTACCTATTTTTTTCAACAAGCTCACAGTCTCTCGGAATGCCAGATCCCCGTCATTCCGTGCTTCAGGAAGTTCAGAATGATCAATGACACGGAATCCATCACTGAATTTCACAGGGATGGATTTACTCGAACTGAGTTTGCTCAGTTCTCCCCTACGCAGGAATGACGGACGACACTCGCAGTGTCGCATTGACCAATAATCTGGTCGTCTATGTTTATGATGTCAAGAATTTCGGGTATATTCGTCATTCGTAATTGTACATTGTTCCTACCCCCACTTATACCCCCTCCCAAAATGCCCATATCGTGCGGTTTGTTCGTAGATAGGTCGGCAGAGATCGAGAGAGGTGATGATGCCCTGTGGGGTGAGGTCGTCACGGAGGGTATCAATATTTTCTGGTATTCCATCGATCCATGCGACGCAAGAAACTGGATGGCGGTAGCCGATAGCGTAGGCGATTTGTACCATGACTTCATTTGCTCCTTTTGCTTGGAGGATTTCGACGGCCATCTGGCGAGCCTTGTAGGCAGCAGAGCGGTCGACTTTCGTTGGATCTTTCCCAGAAAAGGCTCCACCTCCGATAGGGACTCGAGGTCCGTAGTTATCGACGGCGAGTTTTCTTCAGGTCAATCCAGTATCAGCCGTGAATCCACCGATATCCCAGTCACCTGCGGGATTGATATGGAGCTTTGCAGCGGCGATTTCGTGTCATCGTAGGAGTTCTTCCTTCTTCAGAAATTCCGTCACTTCCTCTCGGAGTATCTCGTGAGAGACACCGCACCAGCTCGCTACTACCGCTTCCAGTTGAACGTTCAACGTTCAACGTTCAACGTTACACACGGTATCCAGCGTAATCTGAGTTTTTCCATCGTTTGGATGCAATGCCCAGAGGTATTCATTCAATCTCCTGGCGAGTTCGTATTCGAGTGGCATAAAGTTCGGTGTTTCGCGAGTCGCATATCCGACCATGATTCCCTGATCACCAGCACCACCTGTATCCACGCCTTGTGCGATTTCTGGTGATTGTTTCACGATATTTGCCATGACGCCGACATTTGGCCCACAGATTCTTCGGACAATCATCTGAGGATCGACATAGGCAGTGGTCGTGAGTTCTCATGTGATCGTGACGACACCATGTCCGCCCATCACTTCGATTGCGACACGAGCAAGAGGGTCTTGCACGAGACACGCATCGAGGAAAGCATCGGAAATCTGGTCACACATTTTATCTGGATGACCGGGAGAGACTGATTCGGCAGTTTTGAACATAGGGAAATTAATTACGAATTAAAAAAGAAATTGTTTCCCGTCATCCTCGTGCAAGTTTTTCCATTGCTTAAGCAGGGGAAAACGCGACACGGGGATCCAGGTGAATTTCTACGCGAAGCGAACAATACTTTTACGGGTCTGGATTCCCGCCTTCGCGGGAATGACTGACTTCTCGTATTTTTTGGCAATAAAAAAACGATAAGTTGCCTTATCATTTTTTATGTAGAGTCTTTGGAGAATGAGCCAATTATCTATCGAAAGTGGAGCACTACCAATGCTTAAATAATAAAGCAGAAATAATAAAGAATAAATGTGGAATTTAAAAAAATCCTTTGTTTTTCTTTTTCTTATAACTTTTTCTTGTAAGCACCAGATTTGCTGCAGGGTCGCGGAGTTTCGTCTCTCGCCTGCTCTTGATAAGGTAGGGGTATTGTAGTGTGACCCGGTTTTTTGTCAAATTTAGAGAGATGCAAGACTCTTATCTTTTGGTAAATCAAATCATCCTGTTCCGAGTTCCCCACGAATGGTGAGCGCGAGTTTGACGACATTTTTTTGACCTTCTTTGTGTGTCATATAGCATCAATAGTGCCCAGGATTGCTTTTTTTATAATTTCTTTGGTTTATCATGAATCCATCTCAATCTGGGCCAGCATTTGTGACGAGATAAGAGAGAAGAGGGGGTTTGTCAGGATAACACTCATGAAATGCCTTGATGCGCCATGAGAGATTTTTTCCAGCAGCCATGACGCCTTCTTCCCAGGTTGCGTGAGTTATTTCATTTCCATCATCATCGTTTCAGACATTACCAGGATTTCTTGTTCGTACGGCTTTTCCAGTGGTACCGAGATTACTATCATTGACCATGATGGCGAGTAAGTATTCCGGAGGAATAGTATATTTTTCACATGCAGAGAGCACCATGGATCATTTTACAGGGGATAGAGGTACTCGATTTTGTATATAGTCGTCGATTTTTTTGCTCAGTTTTTTATCACGGAAATCAAGAGAGTATTGTGTATCAGATCAATCAGTACTATTACTTGTATGTACTACTACAGGAGGCGTATTTCATGCTCATGAGGTTGAGAGACAGAGGACTGTCGATGGTGTATATCTGTTTGGAGCTTTTCCGTGAACCATATGGCCATTTTCTTGTATTTTTTCACCGAGAACAAAAGAAGTGATATAGTCCTGAAAATCATGATATCCAGCAGGCGTCCCCATATCATCTGTGAGTGTAGCGCCTGTCCAAGAAGGATCAAAGATGACGATTTTTTCTTTACCACCCACCAGCATTCGTCGAGCGATATTTACATGACCATGTGGGGCATGTGTATAGGTCATAATAAAAAAATCATTTCCCGTATCGAGGAGTAATTTTTCAAATCTCTTGGGATCGGGGTTTTGATTCAAACCATCTATGACTTTTGCTCCGGATGGTAGATTCCCCTGTGCTTTTATCATGCGAAAATAGGACCCTATTTGGGTTGCATTACCTGCATTCTTTGGCCATATATAGGGTAATTTGATTCATTGTTGGGAGAGATGTGCCACTGTACTAGCGTATATAGCACGGATATTTGCACCACAGAGATTAGCGTAGCGTACTTCGGGGACAATTTTTCCCCCAATACCTATTTCTTTTTTCCCCCCAATACCTATTTTTTCTGCTATGAGAGTTAAACGAACCCTATCAGGCGCGATCTTTCCTGGCTGTTCATCACGGAGATTCCCTTTTGGAGAGAGGAGAGCTTTTTGTATGATATCATAAATTCTTGTTGGTACAAGAGCAATTATGTCCATGCTACGTTCCTCTTTTGGTATATTTGGGATGTGCCCCCATGATGGTTTCAATCCTGCAACTATCTGCAAATGTAAGCCTTGTTTTTGCTGATGCTGCATATATTCATCGAATAAATAAAAGCAATTTCATCCACCGTAAGAAGGATCGCAGATAATATATCAGTCATTGGTGCGAAAAGCGAGACAAGCATGTTCTTCTTCTCCTTTTATAAAGGTAAATACATAGATACTTGCATCTTTTCCATCGAGTACAGATCGAAATTTTTCAGGATCCAGTTCTGATTTCCATCCATGATAGATGCGCATCCCCTCTGGAACTTTATTATTTTTTTTAAGTGATGCATACGAGTTTGTGAGTGTTCCTTGTGAATTGATTTGAATCGGTAAATTGATACCAGCATCATGGAGATAGCTCTGGAGGCTAATCAGAAGTGCCTGAGTAATTGAGACAGATTTTCATATATAATCAACGGAAGAACTTTCTTCATAGCCGGGGATAATACCTATATCTTTACCGATGCTACGCAGGATATCTCACATGCCGCTTGAAAAATGAAATGATGCTCACTTGTCACTAGGATTCCTGAAAGCACATCAGAGTGTCGAATTGATAGTATCAAGATCAATACGCGGGGAGAAAAGAAAATTGAGATCTTGTCACACGTGTATACTTTTTGTTTCTCAAACTGTTTGAGTGTTTGAGGGCGGTATACGGATATTTGCGCCCGCATAAATAGTGCTTCCTTGTATATTATTGTGTATCTTGATGTCATCAACTGTGACATCGAAGCGTTGTGCTATCTTGGTGAGTGTATCGCCTCTCTGTACGGTATAGAGAGTATATTGGTATGTAGTTGAGCCGGTTATACTTTTATCTGGATAACTATCTTGATAACTAGTCACTTCTTGTCATCCTGAAGAATCAAATTCACCTTGATTGGCATCAATACGAGGACTGCATTGTGCTAGTAAGGCTGTCAGGAGTGTTCCGTGCACTATCTGCCTCAAAGATTTTTTCAAATCCCCAATACTTTCCTTTCATAACTGTCTCTCATCAACAATACTCTCAAGTGAAAAAAATACACACGAATCAATATCATGGTGGCCATCCCAATGACTTTTTGTTTGAAGGATTGTGTCAGGAGAATTTTTATCGACGAAATAACTATTATCCGGGAGGGCTCTCTTATTACTGAGTGTTTCAAGCCAATGTGATAGAAGTTCAGGATGACTAGGTTCTTGAAGTCGAAAAGTATAGAGGAGTGATTCTCACAACTGAACACCGATTGATTCACCGTTCACGAGAGAGTCAATGTCTACATTTTTTACAGAAAGAGCATTCGGCAGTCGATTTTTCAACCTATTTTCCAGGTTTTTTTGCCTTGTATTCTCATTTTCTCCTGGCGTTCTATTTCCCCTCGGTAATCAATCTCTCTCACCTATATAATCTGGAGGTTTTCGAGTATTGCCACTTCTTGTATCACAATGTAGGTTATCTGGAATAATCATGACTGTCTTTTTATTGTGAAAATTTTACACTATATTTTTATGAAAGTCAAATTCATGAAGCCAAAAAAAAGATAAGCAGTAAAAAGTTGCTTATCAATCAATTTTGGAAAGACATCTTTCCAGAATGGGCTAGTGAACTAGCGAGGAGTTCGTCCTGCAGCTCTCAATGCTTGACGCTGTGCCAAAAAGGCTGTCATAGCACTTTCTGTCGGTAAGGGGAGAGCCCTTACCGTCTCTGAAGCTGGTGACACGACATTCGATGGAGACATCGATGTAATGACGTGGCTTCCTATGGTATGTAGAGATTTCATAGAGAAATTGGTTAAAAAATAAAGTGCGCAGAGAATAGCGAGATTTATTATATGTCAAGAGCCTCTTTACTACGGATTTTTTGAGGGCGGAGAGATATTTTTTGTACTCAGTTTTCTGAGCTTTGGGAATGACTTTATAAAACATAAAAAAAAGTTTTGACAATTACCTTCTTCTTTTTATACTTCCGACGTTTTCCATTGCCATGCCTATCCGCCTAGTCGGAGAAGTATGGTCCGGAATCATCTCCTAGCTTGGTCCTCATACTTCTGGTTATATATCAGAACATGTTGACCTCACCTTATCTACTATATGTCTGGACTTGTAGCACAAAAAATATCTATGACACAGATCGCTCGCGGTGACGCTCTCGTCGCTGTGACGCTTCTCCGTGTCCCTCAGCTCTCTATCATTCAGATTAAAACTTCTGAAAAAGACGGCTATTCAGCACTCGTTCTCGATGCAAAAAATGCAAAGGGTAAAACAGTAAAAAGAAAAGAAGTTCCTTACGACGCTGCAGTCGCTATGAATGTCGGTGATGCACTCGATGTGAATTCACTCGAAGGTGTCGCTTCAGTCAAGCTCACTTCAGTTTCAAAAGGTAGAGGTTTTACTGGTGCTATGAAACGATGGAACTTCAAAGGAGGCCCTGGAGGTCACGGATCAAAATTCCACAGAGCTCTCGGTTCTATCGGATGTCGCAAACCACGTCGTACAAAACCAGGAAAGAAGATGCACGGTCGTCACGGTAATAAAACAGTGACTCTCGCATCTGTTCCTGTAGAACTCATCGATCCAGTGAATGGTATCGTCGCAGTACGCGGCGCAGTACCTGGCGCTTTCAATACATTTGTTTATCTCGTTTTCTAGTTTATGACTGCTATTACTACTCCAACTCCAGACACACTCGACGTATCATTTTTTGGCGTCGTCCCACATCTCGATGTCCTCAGTCGTCTCATGCTACTCCAGAGTCACAATGGTCGATTTCCTATCGCTCATACAAAGAGTCGAAATGCTCGTCGTGGATCAACTCGTAAAATCACAAAACAGAAAGGTGCTGGTGCTTCTCGAAAGGGTAGTAACCGTTCTCCAACTCGTCGAGGTGGATGAGTCGCATTTGGTCCAAAGAGCAATGCAAATTTTCATATCGGTATGAATGCTACTGAGCGTCGTCTCGGTCTCGCTTCAGCTCTCACTCTCAAAGCACAAGATAACAAGATTCGTCTCATCGAAAAAATAGATCCAAAGACTTCTGTCATGGCAAAAATATTTAGCGATATCACAAAAGAAGGTACAGCTCTCGTATTTGTCTCTGCAGAAGAATCAAAAACAGTTCTCGGTCTCACAAATCTCCACGGTACCCATATAGATGTAGTGACTCACGCGAGTCCTGCTGAGATCCTCAAATATGATTTCTGTGTATTTACAAAAGATGCACTCGCGACACTTTCTTCTCATTTTATCGCATAAATTATGAATATCTACAACGTTATCCTCTGACCAGTTGAATCACACAAGTCTCGTATGATGGAGACTCAGAATGTGTATACATTTCTCGTTGCAAAAGATGCAACAAAGACTGATATCAAAAAAGCATTTCACGAACTCTATGATCGTTATGTCTCATCAATCCAAATTTCAAAAAACTACCTCAAAACTCGTAATGGTAAAAAAGGAACTGTTCGACGCCGTGCTACTATAAAAAAAGCATACGTCGCTCTCGACAAGCCTATTACTCAGCTTGCTAAACTTCACCTAGCTAAAGACTAGTATCCAACGAATAACGACCAACGATTAACTCCAAAATATGGCTCTCAAAATATACAAACCTACTACCCCCGGTCGACGATGAATGACCGGCAATGCATTTATTGAAATCACGACGGACAAACCACTGAAAAAGCTCACAACATCTCGTAAGAGTAGTGGTGGACGAAATTCTTATGGACGTACCACTTCTCGCTTCCGCGGTGGAGGACACAAGCGTCGTCTCCGTATCATGGATTTCCGATTTACAAAAATGGATGTTCCTGCAGTAGTCGAAACTATAGAGTATGATCCAAACCGATCAGCATTTATCGCTCTCGTCAAAGACGCAGACGGTGAACATCGCTATGTGCTCGCTCATACGACGATGAATGTCGGCGATACAGTTATCACATCTCCTGATGCAAAACCAATCGCAGGCAATAGACTCAAAGTAGGAAATATCCCTACTGGTCTCTTGGTTCACAATGTAGAGCTCATCATCGGAAAAGGTGCCCAAGCAGTACGTTCTGCTGGTGCAAGTGCTCAAGTTGTTTCTCAAGAAGGTATCTATACTCAAATCAAGCTCAATTCAGGAGAAGTTCGTCTCGTTCATAAAGAATGTTTTGCAACTATCGGTGTTGTCAGCAATCCAGACCACAATCAAATTGTCATCGGAAAAGCAGGTCGTAGCCGATGGATGGGACGTCGTCCTCATAATCTCGGTACATCGATGAATCCTGTAGACCATCCACACGGAGGTTGAGAAGGTCATACTTCTATTGGTCGTCAGCCTACTACTCCATGGGGTAAGCCAGCTCTCGGCGTCAAGACACGAAAAAACAAACGAACTGATCGTTGGGTTGCTACAAACAAACGAGGATCACGCGTTACTTCTAATTCTTCAGTTTCATAATTATGTCACGCAGTCTCAAAAAATGATTATTTATCCCAGAGTACCTCATGAAAAAAGTGGTTGCTCTCAATACAGCAGGTAAAAAAAGTGTTATCAAGACTTGGGCTCGTGCCTCAGTTATCCATCCAGATTTTGTTGGTCATACATTTGGTGTTCATAATGGAAAACAGCACATACCAGTGTTTGTCACAGAAGATATGGTAGGTCACCGTCTTGGGGAATTCTCACTGACTCGCAAATTTATCAAACATGCTGGTAAAGCATAATATCTGAACAAAATAATTCCACTATGAAAGCTACTCTCAAAAATGCCCGCATCTCTCCCAAGAAACTTCGTGTTATCGCAAACCTCGTACGAGGCAAGTCAGTCGACGATGCTCTTGCGATGCTCCGTCTTTTCTCAAAAAAAGGAGGCGACATACTCTACAAGGTTCTCTTTAGTGCTGCTTCAAATGCTATCCACAATGATGGTGCTACAAAAGGCGATCTCGTCATCCATTCACTCTCTATTGCTCAAGGTCCTACATACAAACGTTCACGCCCAGTGGGTCGTGGTCGTAGTCACCGTATCCTCAAGCATACGAGTCATGTATTTCTCGAACTCGCTCATAAATAATATCTAAACTCTCTCATTATGTGACACAAAGTTAGCCCCATCTCTTGGCGTATCGGTACCACCCGTTCTTGGGCATCAACAGGGTACTATGACAAAGCAGAATACACACTCGCTATTCAGCAGGATGTTATCATCCGTGATCTCGTTCGCAAGTTTTTCAAGGGTCTCCCAGTAGGTCATGTCACTATCACTCACAGTGATGCCGGTCTCCGTGTTATTATCTATACATCTCGTACAGCTCTTATCCTCGGAAAAAATGGTGAAAATCTCGAAAAACTCCAAAAGAAACTCACAGCACTGTATACAAAAAAGGTAAATATCGACGTCAAAGAAATCAAAAATCCAGATGTTCATGCTACGCTCGTAGGTGATAGTATCGGTCGTCAGATTGAGCGTCGTCTTCCTTATCGTCGTGTCATCAAACAGGCTATCGTCAAAGCCATGGAAAAAGGTGCAAAAGGTATCAAAATCCGTGTCTCTGGTCGTATCGGTGGTGCTGAAATCGCTCGACACGAACTCTACAAAGAATGAAATGTCCCAACTCAAACAATCAAGGCTTCTATCGATTACGCTGTAGAGCATGCTCTCACACAATACGGTATCATCGGTATCAAGATCTGGATTTACAAATGAGACGTCACAAATAATTAATTCTCAGATTCAACTAAAAACTATTCACTATGCAACAACCATCACGAACAAAATATCGAAAAGCTATGCGGGGCACCCAAAAAGGGAATGCTACTGTAGGCTTTATGCTCGCTCATGGATCGTTTGGTCTCAAGGCTATGTCATCTGGTTTTCTCAGTGCTCGTGAACTCGAAGCTGCTCGAAAGACTATTGCCCACACGCTTCAGAGATGAGGAAAAGTATGGTGCCGAGTTTTCCCTCATAAACCATTTACAAAAAAAGCTCTCGAAGTACCAATGGGTTGAGGAAAAGGTAGTGTAGAATACTATCATGCTCCTATCCCTGCTGGAACTATGATTTTCGAGGTTGATGGTGTACCAGAAAAACTCGCTCGTGAAGCATTTACACTTGCCGGAGCAAAACTCTCAGTCAAAACAACTATCATAGATAGTACTTCACTTCTCTCACTCGCTGCTTAATTCATCCATTATGCCAACAAAAAAAACTCCATCGACTAAAAAAACTCCAGCTACTAAAGTTGCAAAAACAACCAAAGGAGATATCAAGACACTTCGCGGTGAACTCTTTTCACTCAAAATGAAACACGCTCTCCGAGAACTCAAGGAAGTACACAAGCTGAGACAAGCACGACGTGCTGTGGCTCGTCATCTCACTACCCTTCATAAATCAATATAATATGCGAAGAACTAAAACAGGTGTTATCACCTCAAATAAAATGCAAGGAACTGTTACTATCAAGGTAACTGAATACCTCAAGCATGCAAAATACAAGAAAGACGTCCCTGTCTCTAAGAAATTTCACGCTCATACCGATATTCCACTCGAAGAAGGTATAACTGTGACTATCGAAGAAACAAATCCTCGATCAAAGACCGTTTGTTGGAAAGTACTCCCAGAAAATCCAAAATAAAGGATTTTATATCCCAAACCAATTAAACGAATTAAACCTCTCAAAATATGATACAAAAAGAAACAAGACTCGTCGTCGCTGACAATACAGGTGCTAAAGTAGTACTTTGTTTCTGTATACCAAAAGGTACACGACATCGCTATGCTCGCGTAGGTGATATCATCGTTTGCTCTGTCAAAGAAGCAGCACCAGATGGTCAGGTCAAGGCACATACAGTTGTCCGAGCAGTTGTTATCCGTACGAGTCGTCATGTGAAACGAGCAGATGGATCAACAGTTCGCTCAGATGATAATGCTTGTGTCATCGTGAATGAAAAAGGTGAAATGCAAGGCTCTCGTGTTTTCGGACCAGTGTTCCGAGAACTCCGAGGTGACAAACGTTTCAAGTCTATTATCAGTAAAGCTCCAGAAGTTATCTAATTGTCTATTATTTTATGAAGAAAATGAAAATCCATACCTGAGACACTGTCCGCATCATCGCTGGGAAAAATCGTTTCCGCGTTGAGACAAATAAGGACGGAGTCGAAAAGCGTACTCCTATCGAAGCAAAAGTACTTCGTACATTTCCGAGCGATGATAAGGTACTCGTAGAAGGTATTAATATTGTTACAAAGCACATCAAAAAACAAGGAACAACCCCAGGAAAAAAGATCCAATTTGAAAAACCAATTCATGTCTCAAATGTTATGCTCATATGTCCTACGACAAAAAAGCCAACACGAGTACGAATTGAACAAGGCGCACGGACATCACGCATTTCTGTCAAATCAGGGAAACCCATTACATAGAAATAGCTAGAGATAGAGAAATAGGAAGGAATTTTATAATAATCCGCCCTCTATCACTACCTCTACCTACTACTCTCTCACTATTATTTCTTTTTTTTATGTCTCTCCGCAAACACTATACATCAACTGTTCTTCCAAAGCTCCAAAAAGAGCTCAAGAAGAATGTGAATGCTCTTCCTCACCTCGACAAGGTCGTCGTGAATATGGGTATTGGCTCTCTCGTAACCGGTGGTCAAAAGGACTACTCGCTCTTTGAAAAGCATCTCACACTTATTACAGGTCAGAAACCAGTACTTTCAAAATCTCGAAAAGCTATCTCGAACTTCAAACTCCGTGAAGGTCTCCCAGTAGGTCTCACCGTGACACTCCGCGGTCAGCGTATGTTTGATTTCCTCGAAAAGCTCATCCACGTCGTTCTCCCCCGTGTTCGTGATTTTCAGGGACTTCGAGCAAAGAGTATTGATGGATCTGGTAACTTTAATCTCGGACTCCGTGAGCAGACTCTCTTTCCAGAAATAGTACAGGACGATATCGTCAAAACACACGGTATACAGATTACTATTGCAACAAAATCACAATCACCTGAGGATTCGTTACTCCTCCTCCAAAATATTGGTTTACCTTTTCATAAATAATTACTATGACACGCAAAGCACTCATCGCAAAATGTAATCGACGCAAACTCCGCGCGGCACGCCAAAGAGCAGACGGTCAGAAAGTTACTTTCTCTACCCGCATCTACTCACAGTGTATTGTCACTGGTCGTCGCCGTGGCGTAATCGGTCGTTTCGGTCTCTCTCGTATAGAGCTCCGTGAACGTGTAAACCGAGGAGAAATCTTAGGTGTTCGTAAATCTAGCTGGTAATTTTCTTTTTCTTATGACTACTGATTCTATATCTGATCTTTTCGTCTCACTCCGTAACGCTCTCGTTCGGGGACATGAGTCTCTTGCCGTGCCACATTCTACTCTCAAAGAGAGGATATTGGCTATCTTCAAGAAAAATAAATACATAGTTGATTTTGCTGTCCAGTGAGACGTAAAAAAGACTATTCTTATTACACTTGATAGCTCAAAAGCTCGCAAGGTCCCTGTATTTCGTCGAGTGAGTACTCCTGGTCACCGCGTCTATGTAGGATCGACTGCTATCAAAAAATCACGCAACGGTTCTGGTATTTATATTATCTCTACGCCAAAAGGAGTCATCACTGGCTACGAAGCTCGCGCTCTCAATGTCGGTGGTGAGATTCTCTGAGAAGTTTATTAATTTTTTTTATGTCACGACTTGCTAAAAAACCTATTATTTTCCCTACTGGTGTCACTGCGACACTCGAAGGGGCAGTTCTTGTTCTCCAATGACCAAAAGGAAAACTCGACTACACTATACCAACAGTAGTACAGGCTTACCTCGAGAATAATACTCTCACATTGAGCTGCACTGCTACTGACAAATCTGAATTTGCTCAATGGGGTCTCTCTTGGGCTATCATCCAGAGCAAGATGAACGGTGTTGCAAATGCTTTTACAAAATCTCTCGAGATTCAAGGAGTTGGTTACCGTTCTGAAATATCTGGCAACAAGATCACTCTCGCTGTTGGATTCTCACACAAAGTTGTATTGGAAATCCCATCTGATGTAACCATTGCCCAAGACGCTCAAAATGCAAACATACTTATCATCACAGGTATTGATGCTCAGAGAGTTGGGGAATTCGCAGGTAAGATCAGAGCTGTGAAACCTCCTGAACCATACAAAGGGAAAGGAATTCGATATGTCGGTGAATATGTCCGTCGCAAAGCAGGTAAAACAGGTGCTAAAGCTTAATTTTTCTCTATATGACTCTCTCTCAATCTCAAAAACGCATCGCACGTCACAAGCGTATACGCTCTCGTATTAGCGGTACTGCTGTATGCCCACGTCTCGCTGTGTATCGTTCCAATGCTCAGATTTATGCTCAGCTCATCGACGATGTGGCTGGACTTACACTCGCAAGCGCACACGACATGGAATCAAAAAAAGGTACCAAGATAGAGCTTGCTCGTTCTGTCGGTACTGAAATAGCTAAAAAAGCTCAAGCTGCTGGAATCAAAACTATTGTTTTCGATCGAGGCGGATTTATCTATACTGGACGTGTTGCAGCTCTCGCTGATGCAGCTCGCCAGTGAGGCCTCATATTTTAATCTTTTTATTTATGTCAGAAGAGACAACTACTACATCAGCTAACGAAACTCCTGAAAACGTTCAGACACCTACTGAATCTTCAGCTCCTACACCTATCTCTGCTGCTCCATCTCGCGGTGGTCGTGCCGATAACGGAGGACGACGAGATGATCGTGGAAGCGGTGGTGACCGTGGAGGTAGCGGAGGACGACGAGATGATCGTCGTGGTAAATCAGGATTTGAACCAGTCAAAAAAGAATTTGAAGAAGTACTTCTCGAGGTTGGCCGAGTTACCAAAGTAACGAGCGGTGGTCGTCAGCTCAGATTCCGTGCTGCTGTCGTCATCGGTGACCGAAAAGGTCGTGTTGGTTTTGGTCTTGGGAAAGCTCAGGAAGTATCAATTGCCGTAGAAAAAGCGGTAAACTCTGCAAAGAGAAACCTCATCACAGTTCCACTTGAAAATGGCACAGTTCCATACCAGGTTTCTACAAAATTCAAATCTGTAAAGATCATGATCCATCCAGCAACTGAAGGTACTGGTATCATCGCAGGAGGTTCTGCTCGTCGTATTCTCGAACTGGCTGGTTGTCAAAATATTCTCTCAAAACGTCATGGAGGTCGCAATGTTATTACAACTGCGTATGCTACCATGGAGGCTCTTAAATCATATACTCGTTAATTATGTTAAATCATTCAACTATTCGCCCTCGTGCTTCATCACGTACTACCTCAAAAAGACTCGGTCGCGGACTTGGTTCCGGGAAAGGCGTCTTCTGTGGTCGTGGGTGTAAAGGACAGAAAGCTCGAACTGGTAAAAAAATTCATCCTCTCTTCGAAGGTGGACAGACTCCACTTCACATGAAACTTCCAAAACTCCGAGGTGGTGCTTATTCTGGGAAAAATCCATTTGTCGCAGTTCAGCTCGGTGATATCCAGAAACTCGCTGATGCAGGCATCGTCACTATCACACTTGAGCAACTCGTTGCTGCAGGATATGTCCGTGGTACTCGTACCAAATCTCGTGTGAAGCTCCTTTCTGGTGGCGAACTCACGAGTGCGGTAACTCTTTCAGTTCACGCATCGAGCGCTTCAGCGAAGATGAGCATAGAAAAAGCTGGTGGCACACTTAACCTTATAGGGTAATATCTGTTTATGAAGAATTCCTGGAAACAAATACTCCGATCAAAAAGTCTCAGAAAGAAAATCTCTCTGACGCTCTGACTCATAGTGGTCTATAAACTCCTCTCTGTTATACCAGTACCAGGAGTATCTACTGAGTCTCTTGCGAGCATGAGAAGTGTATTTTCTGCACAGCCAGGACTCGCATTCTTTAGTTCACTGATGGGTGGAAGTCTTGAGAGATTTTCTATTATTCTCATGGGATTATCTCCCTATATCAATGCTTCTATCATCCTCCAACTCCTCTCTGTTGTAATCCCAAAACTCGAAGAAATCAAGAAAGAAGGAGCACAAGGACAGAAAAAGATCAATAACTATACACGTATCCTCACTATCCCTCTCGCGTTTATCCAGAGCTATGGGATGATACTTCTCCTCAATAGTCTCGTTCAGGGAACGCCTATTGTGAACACGAGTGACTGGGGACTTCTTTTATCGATGATGACCATGATAACTGCTGGTACTGTATTTCTCATGTGGCTTGGTGAACAAATCAATGAGTCAGGTATAGGAAATGGTATCTCTATGATTATCTTTGCTGGTGTTCTCGCTGAAGTGCCTGGTCGTATCGCGACACAGCTGGCAAATGTCTCATGGACATGATCAATTGGCGGTTTTATCACTCAGCTGATCCCATTTATCATCCTCATCCTCGCGACACTTCTCGTTATATATATCATCATTCGTTTTACTGAAGGGTACCGCCGTGTTCCTCTCGTGTATACACGAACTGGTCGAGATGAGCGTTCATACTTTCCAATCCGTATCAATCAGACAGGGATGATTCCGATTATCTTTGCTATGTCGCTCGTGACATTTCCATACATCATGGGGCAGGCTATCTCACTCCGTAGTGCGGGGATGCCAGATATAGTACGAACTGCGGCAAATCTCATGGTACAACTCTTCAACCCAAATGCACCAACATGGTGGTTTGTGATTATATTTGTGACACTCGTAGTCGGGTTTTCATATTTCTATCTCTCTATTACGTTTGATACAAAAGAAATCGCGGAAGGCATCCAAAAACGAGGAGGATATATTCCCGGTATTCGACCAGGACGACAGACAGCAGACTACCTCCGCAATACCTCAAATCATCTCAATTTCTTTGGAGGATCATTTATCGCTATCATAGCCGTGTTTCCCTACGTTGCGACACTCATCAATAATATGCTCAAAGCTCGTAATATTCCTGCTCTCGATGTCGTCCAGATAGATTTCCTTATTTCTGGAGCGGGACTGATCATCGTAGTTGGTGTCGTACTCGAAATACTCCGTCGATTCAAGGCAGAATCTCAGTCGTATGATTATCGCAGTTTCCTCTAATTATCTCTTATTTTATTTTCAATTTATGGACGCAACACTTATCGCACATATCCAAAACCTCGCTGCTGGAAAGAAAGATTTCCCACAAGTACGAACTGGTATGCAGGTAGAAATATCTCAACGTATCAAAGAGGGTGACAAATCTCGAATCCAAAAATTCGAAGGAGTCGTCATCAAAACTGGTGGTAAAACACACGGTGAAAAAACTTTTACAGTACGTCGCGTTACTGGTGGTCATGGAGTCGAGAAGACGTATCCAGTCTCTTGCCCAACTGTTGAAGCCGTACGTGTCATTCGTCAGTTCAAGGTAAACCGAAAAAACATCTGATTTATTCGTGAACTCGAAGGGAAGTCAGCTCGCCTCAAGGAAGTAAAGATAAAAAAAGAAGCTCCCGTAAAAGCAACAAAAACTTCGAAAATGAAAGAAGTAAAAGAAGCTCCTGCTGCAGAGTAGTTTTTCTTATACCAACTTGCATTTGAAAACACAGGTATCGTCATCCCCTTGAAGAAGGGGATCCAGGCCCGAAGATACTAATGCTGATACTGGCTCAATCTCACTGGCCTAGACTCCCGCCTACGCGGGAGTGACGAAAACAACGTCAAAACTCCTCAGCAATGTGAAGTTTTTTCTTGTCTTCAATTATTTTTCCTTATCATACCTCTATGAAAATACTTATTACAGGAGGGGCAGGATTTATCGGTTCACATCTCGTCGATAGCTGTGTAGCGAGAGGTGATGCGGTATTTGTAATTGATAACCTCAGCTCGGGACTCCTAGATAATATTCGAGAGCACATTACAGAAAGGGCTATCTCTTTTCGAGAAGCTGATATCCGTGATGCCGCGATGATGCAGGAGATATTTGCCGAAGTGCAGCCTGACATCGTCTATCATCTCGCAGCACAGATAAATGTCCGTGAATCTATCCGAGATCCAGCATATGATGTCGAGGTAAATATTCTCGGCACACTCAATATCCTCGAAGCCATGAGAAAAAATGGATGTAACCGTATCATATTTTCTTCTACTGGTGGAGCGATGTTTGGTGGAGATAATCCTCCCTATGCTGAAGATCATGAAGCTCACCCAGAAACACCCTACGGTATATCAAAACGATCCGTAGAATTGCTCCTGGAATTCTATCAGAAACAGCACAGCATTGCACCGACTATGCTCCGATATGCCAACGTATACGGACCTCGACAAAATGCGCAGGGAGAGGCAGGAGTGGTGTCTATTTTTCTGGATAAAATACAGAGAGGTGAACAGCCAACTATATTTGGTGATGGCGCCCAGACACGTGATTTTGTGCACGTGGCTGATGTCGTCTCTGCAAACATTCATGCACAGACAAACAATCTCACGGGGATTTATCATGTTGGGACCGGTAAAGAAACATCAGTGAATGAGCTCTGGAATGTACTTGCCGTGACGACAAAAACTCACCTAGATCCTCTGTATGCTCCAGCATTGGGGGAAATACAGCGAACAGCACTCGATGCCAGTAAACTCGAAAAAACAGGCTGGAAAATCCAATACGATATCGCTCAGGGAATTCAGTCACTTATCTAGTGTATGGCATATCATCACCTCAATACACTCACTATTTTTCCAGAACATTTGGCACATAATTTTAGTGTCCTTTCTCAGATGAATAAAAGCGTACAAGTAGTTCCTGTCGTGAAGAGCAATGCCTACGGTCATGGTATCGAGATAATTGCACCACTTCTGCAAAGATACGATATTCCTTTTGTGTGTGTGGATTCACTCTACGAAGCCTATGAGCTCAGAAAATTCTGATACAAAAAAGACGTACTTATCATGGGATATGTGGATCCGCGCGATATTCCTAGAAATCGTCATTTTATCTATGCTGTCTCTACGCTGGAATACGCTGAAGCACTGATAAAAAACTATTCACAGGTTCGCCTACATCTCTTTCTCGATACAGGCATGCATAGAGAGGGGTTGAGAATAATGAAAAATGAAGAATGAAAAATGAAAAATGAAGGACTTTTAAAACTTGTTTCTCATATTGAGTGAATCATGTCACACTTATCGACACCAGAAAATAGTGATGTTTCAGATCTTCAGTTGAAGAATTTTTATGAACACGTTGAGCTTCTTTTGACGCTCGGTTTCCAGCCAAAATATGCGCATATTCTCGCCTCAGGATGACTCAAAAATAGAGCACGATATAATACAGAAATTCCCTTATTGGGCATAACCTCTATTGCTCGCTGCGGCCTCGCCTATTATGGATACGGGCATCCTGATTTACTCCCAGCAATTCGATGCACGACGACACTTATTCAGATAAAGGATATTCGAAAGGGGGATACGGTCGGCTATGACGGCACATTTATCGCTAAACAAGATATGAAAATAGGAGTACTGCCGATTGGTTATCATGATGGACTAGACAGGAGATTATCAAACAAGGGCACAGTCTGAATCGGAGATCAGCTGTGTCCGATTGTTGGTCGAATATCGATGAATCTTGCCACTATTGATATTTCTGACATGAGAGACGTGAGGGAATGAGATGAAGTAGTATTGGTAGATGAGAGAGGCGGTTCTCCCTTATCTCTCGCGTCTCAGAGTGAACGGGCGAGCATGATTCCGTATGATTTTTTGGTACATCTCAATAGAGAAATGTACCGCACTATTATAAGGGGATAGTATATACACCTTAGTCAAGGTATTTAGTACAATAATTCCCTTAAAATAAACATTTTTTTGGTATATTGAAGGGAATTAAAAATTCCCTTATGAGTAAAGCCTCTTCTTCGGTTCTTCGTATCGCTGGTTGTATGCTTGTGGTGTGTTCATTTTTTGTACGGATGAATGTCTATGGGGAGGCCGCGACATTCCAACGCTTCGACACGCAATCATCTTTTATCGCTGCAAATAGTAGTCCAACGATTATTAGCTACGATGGAATTGCAAGTGGTTATCTTTCAACCTACGAATATATTTTTGCCACTGAGGGTGTGAAAATGAAACCAAATACAGGCTATACCGTGCCACTCTATGTGAATGATTGGACTAATCTTCTTCCGGGGAAGGAGATCGCTATTTATGGTAAGGAAGGAATGGAATTCAATTTCACAACTCCAGTGAATGCTTTTGGATATGATTTTCTGGAACCAACTACTTGTCTACCACCGTTTTGCCCCCAAACATTTATTGATTCTACATTTACTATCAGTATCTACAATGGTACTACTAAACTCACAGAATACTCATTCATGCCAGCAAACGATGTTGCTACATTTTTCTGAATCTCATCGGGGCAGACTTTTAATAAAGTAATTATTCAGGAAACAGTCGGACATTACGAAGATGAGGTGTACGGTAAATTATATATCAAACGTAATCCTCCAGTCATCACCTGCCCCACCAACCAAACAAAAGTCATCGATCCAAAGAGTCCTGTGTGTATTCTCCAGATTGCACCTATTACCAATGGCTCAAACATAACTCTCACTGGTTACGAACATCTCTCAGGTAACTGTACTCTCGCATCAACAACGACTCATGATGTCCCATGAAGATCTATCTCACCAGTGAGTGGTACTACTGGTCTCAGTATCTCACCATCACTCCTCACTCTTTCCGCTACTTCAACGAGTACTTTTTTACTCCCATCACAAGCACAGAGCATTTTGACCTGTCCTGCTGGAACCACCTCTCTCTGTAGCCCATGAAGTATTGGTACTATTGATTGTGGATGCTACACAAATGGCGTGACACCACCAGCTACAGTTGCACCACCTACCTATATGTGTATTGCCTCGAGTTGTACCGAGGGACAATACTGGTGTGCTTCTGAGAGTGCATGTAAAGCCCCTGGCCAATCTTGCTGAACTGTTACTTGTAACAATAACTGAACTTGTGACACCAATGAATCATGTAACTGTGCTGATTGTACCAATGGCGGAGTAGACGACAAAGACCGATGTGGCCTCAGCTCTACTGGTGGTCAGATGGTGTGTACCAAGGATGTCAAAAATACTACAGCTGCAAATACTTCTGTATCTGTCTCTCCAACGTGTACTATTCGTCGAGTGAATAATAATAGTATAAGTGCTATTGCTGTCTGTCAGACAGACGAAAAGCGTGTTTGAGGCGGATGCGCTAATACAGGCGGATCAATATATCGTTTTGCCTCTTTCCCTATTGTAAAGAATGGTTCTCATACTACATTAGGAGGACCTACATTTACCGCTCTAGAAGATGGTTGGATCTGTGATTCTGGTTCCTCAGGTACTAATGTCGAAGCATCAGCTGTTTGTTGCACATGAGGTGATATAGATGGGACTTATACTATACGGAGTGAATCTGATTCTTATGTAGTCAGTACCGTAGAGTGCCAAGCTGGTGAAAAACGTATCTGAGGAGGATGTCGCAATGTCGGTGGAGATTCTGTGTATTATGCGAGTTTCCCTATCATAGGAGGTCAGAACTATCAAGATGGTGCACGTTATACCATACCAGCACCAGTAAATGATGGCTGGCTCTGCGATCCAGGAGCTAGTTCACAAGTCACCGAAGCATATGCAATCTGTATGACCCCGGTGTCAGGTAAAAATCCAGTTATTGCTATTCGAAAAGGCCCAGACACTTCTGCTCCAGCATTTGGCGTCTGTCAGGCAGGTGAAACTCTTCTCTGAGGTGGATGCAGAAATACCGCTGGAAACGCTTATCATTTTTGAGGAGTGCCCATGATGACTGGCGATATTTGGAGTAGTCGTTCATTTACTGCCCCAGGCAATGGTTTTGCTTGTGCTGATGGCTCGTCCGGTACATCAGTAGAGTCGTACGCGTTTTGTCTAGCACCAAATGTATGATCTCCTGTCCAAGTCTGAGCCTGTTGCCCAGCTGGTTCTCAGTGGGATTCGAGTCAGAATAAGTGTATGAGTGCTTGTGAACCTAT
>Ga0209284_10000890_pt1 | contig 47883 bp, 52 predicted proteins | sample FRY03_FD_187211 | JGI IMG/M metagenome (GOLD analysis project Ga0209284, IMG submission 187211) | Freshwater microbial communities from Lake Fryxell liftoff mats and glacier meltwater in Antarctica - FRY-03 (SPAdes) (version 2) | ecosystem: Environmental > Aquatic > Freshwater > Ice > Glacier...
CTGACTCCCACAGTTACGGACTTTACTCCAACGATCGATATTGATGCTACGTCATTTTCAGCTGCAGAACCAGCAAAAGATTTTGTTTTAAACATATCTGCCATTGGAGGTTTAGCATCTAATGGTCCAGTGGTTGTTAAAATCTCAAAACTCTCTGCATTTACCATTACCTATGGAGCTGCAACTAGCACTTCAAGTGTTTTTGGTGGTACTCCTGTTAACAACAGTAATTGGACAATGACTCAAAATTCACATTTCATAACAATGACATTAAAATCAGGTGCTATAATAGGAGGAAGTGCAAATTCAGCTATCGGCTTTACAATAACCCGAAATACTACTGCGCCAACTCAAACCATTCAATCAATTACTGCTACCATTGTAAATGGTTCAGGTTCTGACGCCGTTAATAATAACAATACGTACAGCACGATTGCTAATGTTCAATAATTATTGAATAAATGAAAAAATGAAAAAAATGTTCGTGATAAATAAAAAGAATATGAAAACGCTAAATAAATTAATAATACTATTTTTTATTGTGTTTGTTTTTATATCAAAAGGATATTCACAAAATGCAGATCCTGGCATTGGAATTTTAATGAGTCCAGCAAGTTTGTCACAAGGTTCTGCAGGAATTTTGAGTGCTAGTGTTGGTAATTATAGTAACAATACTATAGTTAGTAATTCATTACGAGTTACTATTAGTGTTGGTGCCAATGCTGAAATTCTAGGAATTGCTGCAGGAAGTGACCCACGTTGGAGCCAATTGACTTTAACAACTGGTTCTGCAAATACAATAAGATTAACAAATACAGGAGGCGGTTTTAGTTCATTTGATGTTGGAGATATTTTGCTTACCGTAAGAGGTAATGTGGTGAGTGATCCTGATACAATTTTAGGGAATATTGTGTACATAGCAGCCACTAATCCTTTATTATGTATAGTTCCAAATTGTGCATCCCCCCCACTAAATGCTTCCCAAGGAAATGCGAGTAATCCGAATGATAATTCACAAACAAGTTTAGCTGTAGCTGCTCGAGCTATTGTTGCAGTAGTGGATACACCAACATCTGTAAATGGTATTACAGGAGGAACAACTTGTTCTTTAACATTAAATGACACCTTAGACGGATCTCCAGTAGTTATTGGAGCAGCCCCAGGAAATGTTGTCCTATCAGGAACTACGGTTCCAGCAGGATTAACATTAAATGCTGATGGCAGCGTTACAATTGCACCAAATACTCCCGCAGGGAATTATATGCTTACCTATAAAATATGTGAAGTTAGCAATCCGCTAAACTGTGCCTCTGTAAACTCTACTGTAGTTGTTTTTACCGGTATTCAAACAGATCTATGTATAAATGATGATTTAGATTTTGATTTATTTAGTTTATTAGATGGTACTTTTCAAAGAGACGCTTCCTTATGGTCTGTATCTTCAGGTAATGCTACTATAAATGGGAGCTTATTTAATCCGTTTCGATTAGTAACAGGAGACTATATTTTCACTTATACTGACCCTACTAGTGAATGTCTTAGTGGTACAGAATTCACTATTTCTTTAAACGATGATTGCGGCGTGTGCGACAATGTAAACAACGTAATAATTTCTAAAGCAGTAACTCCTAATGGAGATCAATACAACGAATATTTTACTATAGAAGGAATAGAAAATTGCGGGTTTATTGTTGAAGTTGAAATATTTAATCGTTGGGGAGCTAAAATTTATGGATCTAAAGATTACCAAAACAACTGGAACGGTTTTGCACACTCTAATTCCATTGGTGGTTCGGATAATGTTCCAGCAGGAACATATTATTACATCGTTAACTTAGTAGGCAGTGTGTTTAACCCATTCGTAGGTTATCTTTACGTCGGAATTTAATAAAAAAATGATGATAAAAAAAATTATTAAGCTTAATATTTTTGTACTGGTGTTACTCAGTTGTACAAACCTATTTAGCCAACAAGATACGCAGATTACACAGTATATGTTTAATCCTATTTCTATAAATCCTGCTTATGCAGGCAGTAGACAAGCTATTAGTATTCTAGGGCTATATAGAAATCAGTGGGCTGGTCTTAATGGAGGGCCAATAACGCAAGTGTTTTCAATTCATTCTCCAATGAAAAATGAGAATGTTGGATTAGGATTTTCTTTTATAAATGAAGAAATAGGATTTGAAAATTTTTCAAAAGCACATGTTGATTATTCATATACAATTAATATAGGTTACGAAACAAAACTTGCATTTGGTTTAAAAGCAAGTGTAACATCTTATAGTTTAGACCAAGAACTCAGAGATGCTGCCCCCAATGATTTAGTGATTCAGAATATTAAGCATTCTTGGAATCCAAATATTGGAATGGGATTGTTCTTGCATTCAAACAAAGGCTATATTGGTTTGTCAGCCCCTAGAATTTTAAACGTTGATTACGATCAAACAGAAGAATTTTCTGTTTTAGAAAGGAATAGCTATTTTTTAACTGCAGGCCTTTTGTTTGATATTAATAACAATTTAAAACTTAAACCTTCTTTTTTAGTAAGGCAAACAAATGGTGCGCCAATATCATACGACCTTTCTGCTCATTTTTTATTTAATGAAAAGCTTTGGCTAGGGACTTCTTACAGATTTAATGAGTCTACAAGAGCGGCTGTAGCCGCTATGGTAAATCTTCAAATCAGTAAACAGCTAACTGCGGGTTATGCATATGAAACATCACTATCAAATCTTGGAGCTTATAGTAATAATACGCATGAGATTATATTGATGTTTGAGATCTTTAAAAATAAAAGAATAATATCTCCAAGATATTTTTAAAATAGCCAATGCTAAATAAAAATTTTAACAACTATAATAATAGCGCCTCTAGGGGCTTTCAGTTATGCTAGAAAAAATGACAAAAAAAATTGTATTTATAATAATATTGTTTTGTACCTCTTTGTTAATTGCGCAAGAGGCGAGTTATGGTATTAAAAATTTAGCTTCCAATACAGAACACAGAGATTTTGGAGTTAATTTTTATGGCAAAAAAAAGGCAGTTTTAGCTTCTTCTCAAGGAAAAGACCTTTTAGATTTGATGATAGGAGATATTCAAAAAGATGGAGATATCATTAATAGAAAGAACTTTTCAAATGAGATAAATACTAAATTTCACGAATCAAACGCCGTATTTACCAAAGATTTACAAACTGTATATTTTACAAGAAGTGATTATTTAAATGGAAAAGTATTTAAAAGCAAAACAGGGGTAATTTTAAATAAATTATACAGAGCTCAAAAGGGAGCAAAAGGGAAGTGGGTTAATATTGAAATGTTACCATTTAACAGGGTTAATTACCAAGCTGGACATCCAGCCTTAAATAAAGCAGAAGATAAACTATACTTCACTTCAGACATGCCAGGGTCTAGAGGCTTAACAGATATTTATGTTGTTGATATTTATGCTGATGGTTCTATAGGAAACCCTAAAAATTTAGGAGATGTAGTCAATACAAGTGAGAAAGAAATGTTTCCATTTATTGATGAAAATGACGTTATATACTATTCTTCAGACGGATTTAAAAACAATATAGGTGGGTTAGATATCTACGCAACTAAGTTAAATGAAGATGGCACCTATTACAATCCTGTAAATTTAGGAGAATCTATAAATAGCACTAAAGACGATTTTAGTTTTGTAAAACTAATTGATACCAATACGGGTTATTTTACATCAAATAGAGATGAAGGTAAAGGAGATGATGATATTTACTCTTTTGTTGAAAATAAACCACTAGACTTTGAGTGCGATAGATATGCGAAAGGGCAAATAATTAATAAGAATACTGGGGAATTATCATTGGGAGCTATTGCTATATTATACAATGAAAATGGCATGGAATTGGAAAGACAAGTGGTAGGTGAAAATGCCACTTATAGTTTTAAAATAGCATGCAATGAAGTTTATAAAGTTGTAGGGAATAATGAAGTTTATTCCTCTAATGATGATGAATTCATTTTTAAAGGAGATAAACTTATGGTTAAACTAGAGACTATTTATTTTGATTTAAATTCATCATTTTTAAGAGCTCAGTCTATTACAGAGCTAGATAAGGTAGTTCAAATTATGCGAAAATATCCTGAAATAATTATTCAGAGCAATTCTCATACAGACTCCAGAGCAAATGATGCTTATAATGATTGGCTTTCAAAGAAGAGGGCTAAAAGAAGTATGGATTATATTTTATCCAAAGGCATTTATCCAAATAGAATTTCTGCAAAAGGGTACGGAGAAACACTATTGATAAATAGCTGCTTTAATGGAACGGTTTGTTCTGAAGCAGACCACCAACTAAATAGAAGAACTGAATTTGAAATTGTTAATTTCAGTGAAATAAAAGATAAATACCCAGAGATTTTTAGTCCAAAATAAGATTTTACCGAAAAAAGAGTTTTTAAAGTGGTCTAAAACCATTTTTAAAAATCTAAAAAGACTGAATAGGAGGATAAAGAAAAGCATCTTTTAAAGTTAGTAGAAATTCTAAAAGTGAAGAGTTATTTTTAAGCAAGGTCTTACGTTAAAACCTTTTTAGGAGCTAAGCGTACCAATTGTGCAAAGCTAACTTATTGCAGGAACTTATATCTTTTAACAGTGCTTCAAATCTAATTGGGCAACAAACTTCAAAAAATTATTGTATTATGGTTTAGAACTCAAGAAAAATCTAGACCAAACTGAAAACGGAGCATAAATTTATGTGGTCATAGGTTCGGTAACAGATACCTATATTAAAAACGGTCAAAACATATTGGGTGCTTTTAAAACTATTGCTATTTTAGAGGCTGAATAGTTACTTTTAATCATTTCTAGCTATGAGATGCAATTACTAAAAGACACCATTAAGCTCGATCTAAGCTTATTACACTATTTACCCTTTATGGTAGAAAGTTTATCCAAAGAAGTAATCGATAGCCATCCTGATTTTGAAGATCGTAAAGACTTTATTTTTATTGGAAATGGCAAACACGCACCAAATACCTGACAAAATGTATTGAAGAAAAAAATAGGGCTACGTAATTTAAAGGTACATCATTTAAACAAAAACCCTAATCCTAATCTTGTGAGCATTTTCTTTTCCAAATTCCAGAAAAACTTAAATTGTCCGGATATCCATCCAAAAAACATCAATAATAATTGGTAAATTGGGAATATAATAAGGATGCGGACTGTCCAATAAAGCGCCGAGTAATGCCATTCATCCGTAAATAAATTTCTGGTGAAACCAATAAAATCCAAAAAAGGTCTTGCAATTTTAAGAGCAGAGCTTCCTGTGATTGCAAATACGATTAGTATAACAATGATGCTAAAATTAGATTCTATTCCCCAGCGTTTCTTTAATTCCTGCATACCCTAAATTAATGGATTGCAAATATAGGATGAACTGGTTTAAACTTTCTTCTTAAATAGAAAAAGTTTAAATCAATCATGGTTAAATGCGAGGGAAGAAAGTGCCGAGGCGTTGGTTATATTTTCTTTGGAAATAAATAAAGTAATTGTATAGCTGATAATTTACATCATACCCGTAATCTATATTCGCATCGTAATTTATGGTTAATTCGTATAAATTAAGATCAAATTGCTGTGGTTGTATTACCCTTTGATTCCATTCTATAACCCAAATATGATTTCTATTTTCTAAATAATTCTGAGAATAAAACCCTGGCGGTTGGGCAACACTTGATAACCAAACATTAAAACCAGGTTCTATGATAATAATCTCATATTCTGTTTTTTCATTGGCAATAGTTATGGTATCACCTTGGGTTTGGTTAAAGGCAAATTTCTCTTCATCTGTAGTTTGAATATTGTTTTTTGTACTAGAACAACTGGAGCTTATGATAGCCACAAAAATCATAAAACAAGCGAAATATAATATTTTCTTTTTCATCTCCATAAAATTATGTTAGCATTTTGTTTTGAAAGTATTTACATCGTTTATTAAAATAAGATTTTGAATTTTTTCACCTTAAACTACAAATAAAAGCACAACAAACATTCGGTTATTTATAGATTAGTTCAAAATTTTACTTTCTGAAGAGACCACCTAATAAACCGCCTAGGCCGCTTTTCTTTTGGCTAGTACCAGCTCCATTCCAGCCACCTTATCTAAAATGCTGCCGTTTACATCTGCATCCAATAAAGTAGTAATAAAACTATTATTTTACTAAGGTTTACCACCTAACATTAAATGTACAGCCATGCTTAATACGTCTGCTTTTTATTTTCTGTTTTACCTGTTTTACCAGCAACTCCGCTAATTAACTGTTCGCCATCGGGCTGTTCAATAAATCTAATAATTCTTAAATTTTCATAGTTTTATTTATTTTTTCAATGCACAAAAAAGAGACAAAAGCACTATAAAATGGGAAAACTATTTTAATAATTTAATGACTTTTGATGCTAATTCTAAGCCTATTCTTTCTTGTGCTTCTTGGGTAGCAGCCCCAATATGTGGAGTTAAAGATATATTTGGGTGCATTAAAATACGTATTTCAGGGTTGGGCTCAGATTCATAAACATCTAAGCCAGCAAAGGAGACTTTTCCTGTTTCTAAAGCATCAATGAGGGCCACTTCATCTAACACCCCACCTCGTGCAGCATTGATAATGGCGACACCGTCTTTCATCAAAGCAATATCAGTCTTACCCAAAATGTATTGTTTTTGTTGAGGCACATGTAGCGATATAAAATCTGAACTTTTTAATACCTCTTCCTTTGATGTGTTTTCTAAAGTAAAAGAAATGGTTTGTCCATCAAAAAAGGATAAGGTTAAAGTTTTACTTTTAATTTCAACGTCATGGTATAATACTTTCATTCCAACGCCAATCGCAATTTTAGCCGTTGCTTGTCCTATTTTTCCAAAGCCTATAATGCCTAATGTTTTGCCCTTTAACTCGGTACCTTTGGCATAGTCGTTCTTTAATTCCTTGAATCTGCTATCGCCATCTAATGGCATATTTCTGTTGGAGTCGTACAAAAACCGGACGCCACCATATAAGTGAGCAAAAACCAACTCTGCCACTGATTCAGACGATGCTTCGGGGGTGTTAATTACCTGGATCCCCTTTTTCTCCGCGTAATCAACATCAATATTATCTAAGCCAACACCACCACGACCTATTAATTTTAAATGTGGACAAGCATCAATAATATCTTTTTTTACTTGTGACGCACTACGCACCAAAAGCACTTCAATTTTATGTTGGTTGATGTAATTTGCTAGCTGCTCCTGAGCTACATTTATCGTTAAAACTTCAAAGCCGTTAGCTTTTAATTGCGCTATGGCGGCTGATGAAATTCCATCGTTTGCTAATATTCTCATTCTTTATTAGTTGTTCGTTGTTGGTTATTGGTTTTTCGTCTTATGGAGATTAAAGATTAATTCCATATACTCATAACCGCCCAACATCTATTAAATCATTTATCCTTTTGTTTATTAAAATATTTTAGTTCTTGGTTATACTATGAAATCGGATTAATTCCGATAAACGATCTACCAACAACCGTCAACTAAATTACCTATCCTTTTCTTTCCATTTCACTCATGACATCGACTAAAACACCAACGCTATCTATAGTTAAGGCATTGTACATAGATGCTCTGTAACCACCGACAGAACGGTGTCCGTTAATGCCACTAATGCCTGCTTCTTTCCACATTACGTCAAAACTATCCTTTAATTTTTCATCAGTAAGGGTGAAGGTGGCATTCATTGTGGAGCGGTCTTCTTTTTTTGCAAAACCCTGAAAAACAGGATTTAAATCGATTTCAGAGTATATCAATTGTGCTTTTTTCTCATTTTGCTCTTCAATAACTTTAATTCCACCTAAATTTTTCAACCATTCCAAGGTTAACATAGACACGTAGATGGCGAATACACAAGGTGTGTTGTACATGGTGTCTTTTGCATTAATATGCGCAGTATAATCTAATATTTTAGGTATTTGTCTGCTTACTTTTCCCAAAATATCTTCTTTAACCACCACTAAGGTAGTACCAGCAGGTCCCATGTTTTTTTGGGCGCCAGCGTAAATTAAATCGAACTGTGAAAAATCTATTTGTCTTGAAAAAATATCAGAACTCATATCGCAAACTAAAGGCACTTTCGTTTTTGGAAAACTCTTCATTTGAGTTCCAAAAATGGTGTTGTTTGAGGTAACATGCAAGTAATCCAAATCATTAGGCACGCCATATATTTTAGGAATATTGTTAAAGTTCTCTTCTTTTGATGAAGCAACTTCAACCACTTCGCCATATATTTTAGCTTCTTTAATGGCGTTTGTGCTCCAGGTACCCGTATTTAAATAGCCTCCTTTGGTTTCTAAAAGATTATACGCCACACGTACAAATTCCATACTAGCGCCGCCAGAAAGGTATAAGGCTTTATACCCTTTATTTTCAAGGTTTAATAACTCTAAAGCTAAAGCTTTTGCTTTTTCAAGTATGGCAATAAAATCTTTACTTCGGTGCGATATTTCGATTAGCGATAATCCTGAACCATTAAAATCTTGAACCGCCTCAGAAGCTTTTAATAAAACTTCTCGGGGTAGAATACAAGGTCCAGAGCTAAAATTGTGAATTTTCATTTCTTTATATTTATTTGTTTTTTAAAGCCACACTTCGGCTTCCCTATGTAAAAGGATGTAATTTGCCTAGCAACATTTTGGTTGGTTTCAACTTTTTGTTATGGCTCATTTCACCTCTATAAAATTATTTCAAACTATTGATTTTATTATTTCTAATTAGACTTTATTTTTAAAGCAATTAATTACGCACAGATAATTAGGCGGACGGACTTTTATTTTTCTAATCATATTCTCGCCTTGTAAAGGTCTGATATTTTCTAGGATTAATTAGGTATTCGTAATAAAAATCTACGAGTTTTTCAATAAAAAGGCAACAGTATCTACCGCATCCGCATAATCACTTAAAGTTGGATGCTGTGTTTTACCAAATTTTATTTCGTTGGTTATAAGCCCATCAGCAACAATACATTGTATTTTTTCTTCGTCTGCCTCAACTTTCTCCAGCACAGAAGTTAAATCATCATATCTTTCATAACACAAGGAAGCAATCGGGGAGGCGTAACTTTCATCTTCTTTCAAGATTAAAAATCCGTTATCTAATAATTTAAACTGACTCATTAAATAAACCGCCTTATTATAATCGTAATTATTAGCATATTTTACTTGGTCGATGATGGGGTGAAAGTCGTAAATAGCCTTAAAGAACGCATCAAAATTATATTCTTTCGGGACATAAAGTTTTGATACACTGCGGCATCCTAGGCCATAATACCTAAAAATATCTTCGCCCAAGGCTTTTAATTGTTCGTTAGATTCATTTCCTGTTAAAATAGCGACAGAATTTCTATTTTTTCTAATAATATGGGGTTTGCTTTTGAAATAATGCTCAAAATAGCGCGCCGTGTTATTACTTCCTGTGGCGATTACCATATCAAAATTACTTAATTGTCCCTCCTTAAAAATAATAGCATCTTTTAATTTAGGTTCAAATTTGATTAGCATTTCTGCTACAAAAGGTAATAAAATAATATCGTTAGATGATAATTTTACCATGGCTTTATGGCCCGAAACCAATACCGAAATAAAATCATGAAAGCCTACCAAAGGAATGTTTCCTGCCATGATTAAAGCGACTTGTTTGGGCGATTTATCAGAATGAAAATTATAATTAGCGGTCCAATTTTGAATATTTTCTTTGGTTAAAATAGCAGCCCATTGCGTAAAACTAAACAATATATTTTCTCGATTAAACCATCCATTTTTATGTTGTGCTAAAGTGATTCTTTCCTCAAAATCACTAAAAAAAGCAGAAGAGAATTCTGAATTATTGTTATTTTTATTGGCATAAATGCAAAAATCTTTAAAAAATGTACCAAGTTTAACAAAAGCTTCTATTCTTGTGGTGAGGTCTATCATTATATTTGTTTAAGATTGTATTAGTTTTTACCTTTGTACAAAAGTATTGATACTGACATTAATTCAGCATAAAAGAAAAAGAAAATTATGGCAATTATAATAACGGATGAGTGTATCAATTGCGGGGCATGTGAACCAGAATGTCCAAATACAGCAATATATGAAGGAGCAGACGAATGGCGTTACAGTGATGGCACTTCATTAAAAGGAAAAGTAATGCTACCAAGTGGCAAAGAAGTTGATGCAGATATTGTACAGGAACCAATAAGCGATGAAATTTATTATATTTCACCAGACAAATGTACAGAATGTATTGGTTTTCACGAGGAGCCGCAGTGTGCAGCGGTTTGCCCAGTGGACTGTTGCGTGCCCGACGATAGCCATGTAGAGTCTGAAGAAACGCTATCAGCAAAGCAAAAATTTATGCACCCTATCGCATAGTATATAATTTTTTTAGGAATAAAATATAATCCCGAGCAGTGCTCGGGATTTTTTTTACCCAAAAGCGAATTTAATTATGGTAGTAAAACTATATTTGCACTCGCAAACAAAAAAGATTCCCTTTATCAAGGGAATAAAAATAATAGGTCTTTTATGAAAGCAGGAATCGTAGGATTACCAAATGTGGGAAAATCCACTTTATTTAATTGTTTATCAAATGCAAAGGCACAAAGTGCAAATTTCCCATTTTGCACTATTGAACCTAATATTGGCGTCGTAAACGTTCCAGATGCCAGATTGCAAAAGTTGGAAGAATTAGTAAATCCAGAGCGCGTATTGCCAGCAACTGTTGAAATAGTTGATATTGCTGGCTTGGTAAAAGGCGCAAGTAAAGGCGAAGGCTTAGGGAATCAGTTTTTAGGAAATATACGTGAAACAGACGCTATTTTGCATGTTTTGCGTTGTTTTGATAATGATAATATTATACATGTTGATGGTTCGGTAGATCCTATTCGGGATAAAGAAACCATTGATATGGAGTTACAGTTGAAAGATTTAGAAACTGTAGATAAAAAGCTTGAAAAAGTAAAAAGGACGGCAAAAACAGGCAATAAAGAAGCCCAAAAAGAAGAAGCCGTTCTAGTAGCCATCAAGAAAGGCTTAGAAGCTGGAATTTCAATTAGAGCCATAGATATCAATAAAGAAGACCGCAGAGAATTTGTACATCCATTGCAATTCATCACGGATAAGCCTGTAATGTATGTTTGTAATGTAGATGAGGAGTCCGCCGTAAATGGTAACGCTTATGTAGATAAAGTGAAAGCAAATGTTGCTAATGAAAATGCAGAAGTTATCTTTTTAGCCGTTGGTACTGAGGCAGATATTACGGAATTAGAAACCTACGAAGAGCGTAAAATGTTTTTAGAAGATTTGGGATTGACAGAACCTGGATCAGGAAAACTAATCCGTGGTGCGTATAAATTATTAAATTTAGAAACTTACTTCACCGCAGGCGTAAAAGAAGTGCGTGCTTGGACTATTCCAGTAGGCGCCACCGCACCACAAGCGGCAGGGGTAATCCATACCGATTTTGAAAAAGGATTTATCCGCGCAGAAGTAATTGCTTATAACGATTATGTAGCCTTAGGTAGCGAAAATAAAGTAAAAGAAGCTGGTAAAATGCGCGTTGAAGGTAAAGAATACATCGTTAAAGATGGTGATGTAATGCACTTTAGGTTTAATGTGTAGGACACTTAATCCTCGAAGAGGGAGTTTTGATACTTTTTTTTTATGACAATAAGTTGGGAATTAATTTCTTCCAACTGGTACTAACTACTAATTACTCTTTTCTGCGAGCAGCTCCTGAAAACTGCTTACTAATTTCTGTCAGCAGCTACCGAAAACTGCTTAATTAATTTAAAATGTTCAAAAAATCATCTTCGGCAAGTTTTGGTGTTATTTGCGCTATTTTAGGGGTTATCCTTTTTTCTGCAAAAGCGGTGATTGTTAAGCTTGTTTATCAATATCAGGTAGATTATTTAACCTTATTGCTTTTTAGAATGGTGTTTTCTTTTCCGTTCTACTTAGCAATAGCCTTATGGAAAAAACCGTCAGCACCAAAAGCAATCACAAAAAAGGACTGGCTCTGGTTGTTTTTCTTCGGATATATTGGCTATTATATGGCTAGTTTGTTCGATTTTATGGGCCTACAATATTTAAAGGCAGGGCTTGAGCGTATTATTCTCTTTATTTATCCGACCATTGTGGTGTTACTTTCTTGGATATTTTTCAAAAAGAAACTGACTAAAAATCAGTCCTTAGCTATCTTAGTAACCTATGTAGGGGTTTTAATTGCTTTTTGGGATGAACTAGGTTTTAAGGGTCAAAATGTAATATTTGGTGGATTTTTAATTTTTTTGAGTGCCGTAACTTACGCATCTTATTTGGTAGGAAGCGGATGGTTAATTCCCAAATTTGGCATGTTGCAATTTACTTCTTATGCCATGATTGTTTCTACTTTTGTGGTTTGTATCCACTTTTTATTTCAAGGAAACTATATTTTATTTGATTATCCTAAAGAGGTCTATTTATTAGGATTAGCCATGGCCATCTTTTGTACTTTAATTCCTTCTTTTTTAGTATCCGCAGCTATAGAAAGGCTAGGAGCGTCCACTTTTTCTATTTTTGGAAGTATTGGCCCTGTCGCTACAATTATTTTAGCCTTTATTTTTTTAGACGAACGAATCACATCCCTTCAAGTTTTAGGAATGTGTATTGTAATCTTAGGGGTTACTTTGGTTTCTTTAAAAAGGAAGAAGTTGTAGGGTTAGATTATTGGATTTTTAGATTGTTGGATTGGATAAAAAGTGATTTGATTATTACATAATTTGAACATTACAAATGATCAAATTATCATTATTTATTAATAATTTAACTCATTATCAAACTAAAAAAAAATCTTCAAATCTTGAAATCGATAAATTTTCAAATGAATACATTGGTATATTATTACATTGGTAGATTGCTATATTAAACATCAAACAACAATAATTTCTGTTTCAAAAGCCTATTTTCATTTTCTAGCGCCGAAATTTTCTGCATTAAGTTGTTCAAAGCATCAATTCCTTCTAAATTAATGCCCAATTCGTAATACAGTCGGTAAATTCGTTCTACCTCAGTAATTTCCTCCTCTAAAATATAAGTTTCGTTTTCAATAGTGGCTAAAGCTATAAAGTCGTAATCATTTAAATTCGCAATAAAACTTTGCTCTATTTCTGTTTGAGTACAAAACAATTGGACTAAAATATAATTTTCAGTATTCATTAGTTTCTCAATTTAGAAAGTTCATCAAATAGTTTTTTCTCTTCTTCCGTTAAGTTTTCAGGATTTTTTATTTTGAGGGTAATATATAAATCACCAAAAACGCCTTCTTGTTTATAAAGAGGAAGGCCTTTTCCTTTTATTTTTATTTTTTTATCGTTCTGTGTCTCTGGTTTTATGGGGACTTTAATTTTGCCATTTATGGTTTCGAATAACACATCTTTACCTAAAATAGCATCATACAAACTAATTTCTTCTGTTTTGTAAAGGTCATTCCCCAAACGCTTATAAATAGAGTCTTCACTAATGGTAAAAGTAATATATAAATCGCCTTTGGGGCCGCCATTAATTCCTTCGCCTCCTTGACCTTTAATTTTTATGATTTGTCCGTTTTTTATTCCCGCTGGAATCGTAATTCGGATTTTTTTTGAGCCTACATCAATAATTTGCTTTTGAGATTTGAAAATATCTATAAAATTCAAACTTAAAGTAGCATTGAAATCTTGTCCTTTAAATTGGTTGGTGCGCTGACGACTTCCTCTCGGCTGTTGTTGCCCAAACATGGACTCAAAAAAATCAGAAAAATTATTATCATTATATCCTTGTGAGCCATAGTTAGGCTGATTTCGACTTGATCTTTGTTGTCGCTCTGCATTTTCATTAGTATCGGCATGTTGCCAATCTTTTCCAAACTTATCATATTTTTTACGTTTTTCAGCATCACTCAAAACCTCATTGGCTTCATTAATTTGTTGAAACTTTTCTTTGGCTTTTTCATCGTTTGGATTTAGGTCAGGATGAAATTTACGAGCCATTTTTCGATAAGCATTTTTAATATCAGCTGCTTTTGTATTTTTGTCGAGCCCTAAAATTTTATAATAATCTACGAACTCCATTTGGGGTTAATTTATTTTGATTACTAAGTTACCTTATTTAAAACAGAAAAAATATGCAAAAATTATATCCTTCAAAAAACAAAAATATTGCGTTTGGTTTTTTTTATATCATAGAAACTAATCGGCCTCAACCGCCAATCGAAATTTTAGAAGAATAAATTATTAAAAAGCTCAGATATCATTTTGGCTAAGTCAAAATTTGTTTGGAACTTTCTTAAATATAGTTTGGTGATTTATTTCGGTAATCTTTCAAATCTCAAAAACTATTCAGATTTTAATCTAAAATTCTTAGAGCAACTCCGAGAGACTCTGAGTAACTTTGAGCAGCAACTCTTGCGCAATTTATTAAACAGAGTTACATGTCGAAAGAAGAGTTTTATAGAGAGAACTAATCTTCTAAAGAATTACCCAAATCTAAATAGCATAGCACCATTTTTTAGACGCCAAAAATTACTTGGTATCTCGAAAAGATCTCAATACCAGATGCGCATTACGCAAATTATCAGAAATTATTAATAAGTTAAAAAGGTATTTTTTGAATCTTTAGCTTTTTAACTCTTTAATCTTATAACTTTATAAATTTTCAGCCCCACTATCAACAAAACTCTTTTATTTATTGTTGATTACTTTCGGCGAGCTTAGTTTTATCTTTACCCAACACTTGCTATATTAGCCACTCTTTCGAAGAAACTCCAAATATGTCAGAAAACACGCAATATACCGAAGATAATATCCGCTCTTTAGACTGGAAAGAACATATTCGTTTGCGCCCGGGAATGTATATTGGTAAGCTTGGCGATGGTTCGTCGGCGGATGATGGTATTTATATTCTTTTAAAAGAAGTAATAGACAATTGTATTGACGAATTTGTTATGGGTTCGGGAAAAACCATTGATATCCTCATTAAAGATAATTTAGTGAGTGTTCGTGATTATGGTCGCGGTATTCCGCTTGGTAAAGTGGTTGACGTAGTTTCTAAAATGAATACGGGTGGAAAGTACGACTCTAAAGCCTTTAAAAAGTCTGTTGGACTTAATGGAGTGGGTACAAAAGCGGTAAATGCCTTATCTACCTTTTTTAAGGTAGAATCTTCCCGAGAGAATATGTTAAAAACAGCAGAATTTCATCAAGGAAATTTAGTAGCTGAACAAGGTCCAGAAGAAACTACCAAAAGAAAGGGAACTAAGGTTTCTTTTATTCCTGATGAAGTAATCTTTAAAAAATACAAATATCGCAATGAATATATTGAGCGTATGCTCAAAAATTATGTGTATCTAAACCCAGGATTAACAATAATTTTTAACGGAGAGAAATTTTATTCAGAAAACGGACTGAAAGATCTCTTAGAAGAAAATAACAACGTAAACGATATGTTGTATCCTGTTATTCATTTAAAAGGAGAAGACATTGAAGTCGCCATAACACACAGTAAAACTCAATATAGCGAAGAATACCACTCTTTTGTAAACGGACAAAATACCACGCAAGGAGGAACGCACCAAGCGGCTTTTCGAGAAGCTTTAGCGAAAACCATAAGAGATTTTTACGGTAAAAATTATGATTCTTCGGATATTCGGAAGTCCATTATTTCAGCTATTGCTATTAAAGTAACAGAGCCTATTTTTGAGAGTCAGACTAAAACAAAATTAGGTTCAACGGATATGGGAGGAAACTTTCCTTCAGTCAGAACCTATATCAACGATTTTATAGGTACCAAGTTAGATAATTACTTGCATAAAAATCCAGATACCGCTGAAAAGCTGCAGCGTAAGATCATGCAGGCGGAGAAAGAGCGTAAAGAGCTTTCTGGTATAAGGAAACTCGCCAGAGATAGGGCTAAAAAATCGAACTTACATAATAAAAAATTGAGAGATTGCCGTGTGCATTTAGCGGACACTAAAAATCCTAGGTATTTAGAAAGTACATTGTTTATTACCGAGGGCGATTCTGCTTCTGGATCTATTACCAAATCGCGCGATGTAAATACGCAAGCGGTATTCAGTCTCAGGGGAAAGCCTTTAAACTCCTATGGGATGAGTAAAAAAATTGTGTATGAAAATGAGGAGTTTAACCTCCTGCAGGCAGCATTGAACATTGAAGACTCCATGGAAGATTTGCGCTACAACAATATTGTGATCGCTACAGATGCCGATGTGGATGGTATGCACATTCGTTTGTTATTAATTACATTTTTCTTGCAGTTTTTCCCTGAGTTGATTAAAGAAAATCATTTGTATATTTTACAAACTCCCCTGTTTAGAGTCCGTGATAAAAAGCAGACTTTTTATTGTTACAGCTCTGAAGAAAAGCAGGCAGCTATGGATACCTTGTCTGGAAAGCCTGAAATTACACGCTTTAAGGGACTTGGAGAAATATCACCTGACGAGTTTAAACATTTCATTGGAGATGATATTCGTTTGGAACCTGTTATGTTAGACAAAAACATGTCAATCGAAAATATGTTGGAATTTTATATGGGTAAAAACACACCAGACCGTCAAAAATTTATTATTGAAAATCTTAAAGTAGAGTTAGACATTATTGAGTCTAACTAAATATAAACCATAATAATACGCATCTTTCTAGATGGAAGAGAACGAAGAACTGAACGAAGAAAATACAAACAATCAAGAGCCTTTAGAATCACAGGATACTACGCAAGATTCCCTTAAGAAAGTAACTGGAATGTACAAAGATTGGTTTTTAGATTACGCTTCTTACGTAATTTTAGAACGTGCTGTACCTGCCATAGAAGACGGATTTAAACCTGTACAAAGGCGTATTATGCATGCCCTGAAAGAGCTAGATGATGGCAGATACAATAAAGTAGCCAACGTTGTCGGGCATACCATGCAGTACCATCCTCACGGGGATGCAAGTATTGCCGATGCCATGGTGCAAATTGGTCAGAAAGAATTGTTGATTGATACACAAGGCAACTGGGGAAATATTCTTACAGGTGATGGTGCTGCAGCATCACGTTATATTGAGGCTCGGCTTTCTAAATTTGCTTTAGAGGTAGTTTTTAGTCCTAAAATAACCGACTGGCAGTCTTCCTACGACGGTCGTAAAAAAGAACCCGTTAATTTGCCTGTGAAATTTCCTTTATTATTAGCGCAGGGTGCAGAAGGCATTGCAGTAGGACTTTCAACTAAAGTGTTACCACATAATTTTATAGAGTTAATAGATTCGTCTATCAAATACTTAAAAGGACAAAAATTTACAATTTATCCCGATTTTCCAACAGCTGGAATTATAGATATTGCTGGTTATAATGATGGGGAAAGAGGAGGTAAAATCAGAGTACGTGCTAAAATATCGCAATTAGACAAGAATACACTGGTTATTAACGAAATACCATACGGTACTAATACTTCTACTTTAATAGATTCCATCTTAAAAGCAAACGAAAAAGGCAAAATAAAGGTTCGAAAAATAGAAGACAATACCGCGGCTGATGTGGAAATTTTGATTCATTTGCCATCAGGCTTATCTCCAGATAAAACTATAGACGCGCTGTATGCTTTTACGGCGTGCGAATCATCTATTTCGCCATTAGGATGTATTATTGAAGATAATAAGCCTTTATTTATCGGCGTAACAGAAATGTTGAGGCGTTCTTCGGATTATACGGTAGAATTGCTAAAACAAGAGCTAGAAGTACAACTGAGCGAACTTGAAGAACAATGGCATTTTGCATCTTTAGAGCGAATTTTCATCGAAAATCGAATTTATCGAGATATCGAAGAAGAGGAAACTTGGGAAGGGGTTATAAGGGCTATTGATGAAGGTTTAAAACCTCATACCAAACATTTGAAACGTCCAGTTACCGAAGATGACATCGTCCGTTTAACGGAAATCAGAATTAAACGTATCTCTAAATTTGATATTGACAAAGCGCAGCAACTCATCGATAGTCTGGAAGAAAGAATTGCCGAAGTAAAGCATCACTTAGCCAATTTAATAGAGTTTGCCATCAACTATTTTAAAGATTTAAAAACAAAATACGGCAAAGGCAAAGAGCGCAAATCTGAAATTCGTGTTTTTGATGAAATTGAAGCTACGAAAGTAGTGATTAGGAACACAAAACTTTATGTAAATAGAGAAGAAGGTTTTGTGGGAACATCTTTAAAGCGAGACGAATACGTGGATGATTGTAGCGACATAGACGACATTATTATCGTTACCAATAATGGTGAAATGATGATTACAAAAGTTGTTGAAAAAACCTTTATAGGCAAGAATATCATACACGTGGCTGTTTTCAAGAAAAAAGACAAGCGCACCATTTATAACATAGTTTATAAAGATGGCAAAGGAGGTCCTAATTATATTAAAAGGTTCAATGTAACCGGTGTTACCAGAGATAAAATGTACGATTTAGCCAATGGAACTCCTAATTCTGAAATACTTTATTTTTCAGAAAATCCGAATGGAGAGGCGGAAGTTATTACTGTTTTGTTGAGACAAGCTGGAAGCATCAAAAAGCTGAAATGGGATATTGATTTTTCGGATGTTTTAATCAAAGGAAGAGCATCGAAAGGAAATGTGGTAACAAAATACGCCATTAAGCGCATCGAATTAAAAGAAAAAGGGGTTTCTACCTTAAAGCCTCGAAAAATTTGGTATGATGAAATAGTTCGCCGATTAAATGTGGATGGAAGAGGAGAGTTACTAGGTGAATTTAAAGGTGAAAATTTATTGCTCATTGTAACTCAAAAAGGGATTGTAAAAACCATCTTACCTGAGCTCTCGGTTCATTTTGATGAAGACATGATTGTTTTAGAAAAATGGATTCCGAACAAACCCTTGTCTGCTATTTATTACGATGGTGAAAAAGAGCGGTATTATATAAAACGTTTTTTAATTGAAAATGAAAATCGAGAAGATGTATTCATTTCGGAGCACCCAAAATCGGTTTTAGAATTGGTGACGACGGATTGGAGGCCTGTAGCTGAAATTGAGTTTTCGAAAGTAAAAGACAAAGAAACAAAACCAAATCAAATAATTGATATAGAAAATTTTATAGCTGTTAAAGGGATTAAGGCTTTAGGTAATCAGTTAACGTCAGATAGATTGAAAAACATCAACGCTTTAGCTCCTCTTGAATATATTGAGCCTGAGCCTATCGCAACAAGCGACATGGAAGTTGTTGATGAAGAAGATATTTCTGATGAGACTAGGTCCGATTTAAACACTTCTAGCGAAGATGAGAGTAGGCCTAAGAATAAAAAAAATAATGACGATAACAGTCAACCAACTTTATTTTAGTTTAAAAAACTAGTTGAAAAGGTTAAACAAAATATTTTATTAAAACTATTAATAGTATTTTTAACAAAAAAAATTGATTTTATGGATTTAACAAACCCTTTGGTCTATGGCGTTCCCTGTTTTATTGCCTTTATTTTATTGGAATTAACCTACAGTAAAACGCATGATGATCACCATGAATTATATGATTGGAAAGATTTATTTGCAAGTGGCTTCATGGGTGTTGGCTCAGCAATTTTAGCAGCTTTATTGAAAGTTTTTTCGGCAATAGTCATCTTTACTTACGTATTCAACCTTTTTAATCCTTTAGTTGACGGTGTTCACACAAATATTTTAGGTTATGCAGCTTTTGGTTATGTTTGGTATATCTGGATTATTTGTCAAATAGCCGATGATTTTACCTATTATTGGTTTCATAGAGCAAACCACGAAATACGTTTGTTATGGGCTGCCCATATTGTGCACCATTCTTCCGATAATTTCAATTTAGGTACTGCTGTTCGCAATGGTTGGTTTACTCTTTTATATAAGCCTTTATTCTATATGTGGATGCCCGCGATAGGTTTTTCGCCCGAAATGGTCGTTTTTTGTTTAGGGATTGAAGCTTTATGGCAATTTCAATTACATAGTGTTTTAGTGCCTAAATTAGGTTTTTTAGAGAAATTCATGAATACACATACGATGCATCAAGCGCATCATGCTCAAAATGTAGAGTATTTAGATAAAAATCATGGCGGGTTTTTAAATATTTTCGATAAAATGTTTGGTACTTGGATAGAACTTGATGATACCATTGATGTAAAATACGGGGTTATTCATGCTCCGAATTCTAACAATCCTATTGTTATTTTAACCCACGAGTTCAAAGATATTTGGAATGATTTAAAAAAATCGTCCAAACTTTCCCATAAGTTAATGTATATATTTGGTCCTCCAGGTTGGAGTCATGATGGCAGTACTATGACAGTAAAACAGCAGCAGAGCTTGTTTAACGAACATAAATCATCGAACCCTAATATTGTGTACAGTAGGCCTAATTAGCACTCAGTTTGAGTCCTACGATTGAAACAATTAAATTACTTATGATAAATAAACGCTAAAAGTCTGACGTTTCTTTGAACACAAAAATCCCAATTAAAACAGTTCCCAGTGCTCTAATGCTAGTCCAAACTGCATAGGTAGTTACTATGGGTGTTTTCTTTAGTTACTTTTACAAAAAGCAGCATACTGAGATAATTAAACTAATTAAAAATTCTATTTACCAATAGATTGCTATAATTCCTGAAGATTGTTTTGCTTTTCCTAAACAGGAGGCAAATCCAACCTCAAAAAGTCCTGCAATAATTAATAAAAACCAATTCATATTTCGGTGAATTAATAGTTTAGGATAATTTCTATAACTTTTCCTTTTGCTTTAAAAATTATTTGGTCGTTTAAAATACTAGGTTCAATAGTGCTTTTAACCACTTCGTACTTTTTTTCTCCTATTTTTTGGGGTAGAATTATTTCAAGTTTCCAATCCGGATTGTCTTGGGTGATTTTTAGCTTTAATTTTCCATTACTCTTTTCGTAAAAAATAGAAATCGCGTTATCAGAAACCAAGACATTTTCTAAGGAAGCTTCATTCCATTCGTCTGGCATTTGTGGCCTTATAGTGATTTTTTTCTGAGCTGCTTGAGGTTGAATTCCAAAAAACTGTTGTACAATGGGGATGGCAAAACTATAAATATTCCAAGCCTGAGCTATCATTCCGTAATCGGGCGAAACTTCATACATGCTGCCTGGCAGTGCATAGCTAAAGGTTCTTGACATGCGTTTTAAATAATTTAAAGCTTCATTGGGTCGGCCGTAATTATTCTCGGCAATGGCTTGCACGCCAGAAGGCAATGTCATGACTGCTCCCGTGTAAGAAAAAATTTTACTTCCTTTAAACGAACCATCGTCAGATTCTGCAAATTCATCGCGATCTATTCCTGTGACAAAAACACCAAACGGATTTACAAATTGTTCGGCTGTTTTTAATGCTCTTATGGCTTTGTCAGGATCAGCAATTTTCATTTCCATGGGGGTATTTACTACCCAATTATGGTACAACACAAAAGGTCTTGATTCTTTTGAAGGATTATCTAAGATGGATTTCTTTGTTTGCTTGAGTTCTGCAACGGCCCAAGGTTTGTTCAAAGTATCTGCTCTAATAATGGCATCTTCAATTAAGTGCAAGGCTTGTTGGTCAGTTCCAATAAAATCTGCATAAGAGTTGAACTCTTCAGACCAGAATTCGGCGTCAATTTTATTTTTTAAAAGGCTTGCAGTTTTTTCATATTCTTGCGCTAAGGCTTTTTTATCTAGTATTGAAGCCATTTTTGAAGCATCACTAAAAGCTCCTTGGGTATAAACGGCGACATCAATCATTTCGCTATCTAGTCCGTGAATTTCCATCATTCCAAAGCCATCAGGAAATAAATTACCATTGGCATCATTTTCTTTGAGCAACCAATTGAGACCTTTTTCGATCGTTGGAAAATATTTTTCAAGAAAAGCTTTATCTCCATTCCATTGGTAAATTTCCCAAATTAGCGATGCAAATTGAGGTGTTTCATTGACATTTCCTTTATTAAAAACCGCTCCATTGGTAGATACTTCATGAATAATACGTCCGTTACCATTCGTAACTTTTGATAGGCTATCAAAAGTTGAATGGTATTGTAAACTGCATCTTTTTGACCAATAGCCATATATCCTTTTAGGGCATATTCGCTATCAACCCCAAACCACCAAGGATAATCCGGAATTCCGGCAGTAATACCACTACCAATCTCAGGAACGGTTCTCACCAACCAATCACTATTATATTTGAGCCATTCAAAGGTTTCTTGTAATTGTTTATTGGGGATGGTTAATTTGCTCTGCGAAGCCAATTGTTGGTATCGCAATTGCTTTTCTTTAAAATAATCAAGGCTTTTTTCTTGAATATTTTTGTAAGTAGTCAAGGCTTCATTTTCTGAGGTATAAGAACCCGCAATGACAAATTCTATTGTCTTTTCTTCTTTTGCAGAAAGATTTATATCATAACTAAGCATAGCCGCTGTGCCTTTGCCAGAATAGTGGTAAGCTGCTTTTTTATGACTAGTAGATTTATTTGATGAACCAAAGGTTACAAACCATGGATTTGTTTCGTCTTTTATTACCCAACTATCTTTTTTAGCATTATAAATAGCTTTATCTGGTGCATCTATCATATTCGTGCGTTCACCGAGCCAAGTAGGTCGCAAATCACTATAACCAGTAAAATCTAAAGTAAAATTTTGTGCTTTAGTATCTAAATTTTTTAGGATGAATTGAACAACAATTCCTTCTTCGTCATCAGGTACAAATTGCCATCGCTCAATGATAAGATTATTATTTTTTAATTCATAAAGGTGCTGATTGGCAAAAGGAAAATTGGTGAATACGGCCGCTTTTTCTAAAGGAATGATTTCATTTTCTATATTCAAATCGACTTTAAATCCGTCCATCAATTTAATAGGGTGATTCCAAATGCCACCCATTTCACCTTTGATATGCCACCCAATTTCGGGGAAAGTGCCATCTTGATGTCCCACCATATATACTCTGTTTCCAGCTGTAACGTAAGGGGAATTTAAGTAAGCTGTTGTACCCAAAATTCTTGGGGTATTCTGACTTAATGTTTTAAAATTTTCAGTATTTACAGCTTTTTTACAACTGCATAATAAAAGCAAGAAAAACAGTGGGTATTGGGCTTTCTTCATGTAATATAAGGTTCAATCTAATTTAAGAAACTAATGGTTAATAATTAAGTTCCTAAAAAGATTGTTATTAAAGTTTAAGATAGGGCAAAAATGCTTAGTGACAAAGCCTGATCAATTAGTTTTAAAAGCTGTACCTTTTCCTTTATTCGATTTACCTACCAAACCGTATTCAAAAATATAAGAATTGGGGGTTGTGGAAAGTATTTTGTAGTGAATTGGTGTTTTTTTATCACTCGGTTCTACCACAAACTCGCAATTATTTAACCAGCGAACAGAGGCGGTATCAATGACATTTTCGTAATGTTCGATACTGTATTTTTCAGTCCTTTTAAAACTACTTTTTTTGACTACACCATCTACCTCATACTCAAAAGTAAATTCGCCTGTTTTAAAATTTTTACAGTCACGCTCTGGTTGGTAGCATGCAGTTAAAAATAAAAGGGATATAAGGCTAATAACTAATCGATTTTCCATATTGTAAAATTAAAGAAATTTTGCTGTCTTGTACTAAAGCAAGAATTGATTATATGATTTTTTTAACGTTCAATCAATTGTTGTAAGTTTCAAAACTACCATCGTCATAAAATAGAATCACTTTTTGCATTGTTTTTTTAGGATTTATTTTCAAAGGAAGACCTTTTTCTGACATTCGTGCAGCGGCAGGAGTAGGCGTAATTAGTTTCTCTAACTTATGTGGAAAGCTTCCTTTTCCGTATAATAACCAGTATAAATTTACCTCTGGAAAAGCACTTGTAACTTTCAACACAAATTCTAAACTTGGGTTATTTCTACCAGATAATAAATGCGAAATGCTGGACCGCTGTACATCTATTTTATCGGCAAAAGAGGAGGCAGTTAGACTATAAAATTCTACTATTTTTTCAATTCTTTTTATAAACTCGTCAGAATTTAACATGGTAACATTTTTTTAATAAAAAACGATTTAAATTTTCATTATTTCTTGAACAATACAAGCTATTAACTAGAACTAAAAATATACATAAAGTAATTTAACTAGTTGATAATGTAATTATTAATTCAAAAGTATAAATTTTAAACATGGTACGTAAAATTGATGTTTACAAATGTATCATAATGCGCTAATTGTCCTCCATTATTTGTTTACAAATGTATATAATTATATTTACAATTGTAAATTAAATTGACCTTATTTTTGCAAGGAATTTTATAGCTATTTATGAGCAATTTAAAAGACATACATAACCCAATTAAAGTAAAAACTATTCAAGGACGTTATATAACTAATCTTGATATTTTTCCATTTTTAGAAACGCTCGGGGATTCTTTTTTAGTGGAAACTATTGGTACTTCTGTTTTAGGAAAAAATATTAAGTCAGTTACGTTTGGATGTGGTAAAATTAAAATCTTAGCATGGTCGCAAATGCACGGTAATGAATCTACAACCACAAAGGCGGTTATCGATTTTATGAATTTTATTCAAACTAAGTCGAATCTCGTTTTACAGATATTAGAAAATTGTACGATTAAAATAATTCCTATTTTAAATCCTGACGGCGCCGAAGCATATACGCGTGTAAATGCCAATCAAATAGATTTAAACCGAGATGCACAAGATAGAACACAACCTGAAAGTACCGTTCTTCGTGCTATTTATGAACAGTTTCAACCTGATTATTGCTTTAACTTACATGATCAGCGTACTATTTTTAATGTGGGCGAGACATCAAAACCCGCAACGGTTTCTTTTTTAGCTCCTGCACTTGATGAGGAACGAAGCATTTCTCCAAGCAGAGGTAAAAGCATGCAATTAATTGTGGCTATGAATCAAAAATTACAATTAGATATTTCAGGTCAAATTGGTAGGTATGATGACAGATTTAATGCTAATTGTGTTGGCGATACCTTTCAAATGCTAAATAAACCTACAATATTATTTGAAGCTGGATATTTTCCTGATGATTTTCAAAGAGAAGAGACTAGGGCCTACATATTTTCCGCTCTTTTACAGGCAATTCAGGTTATTACCGAAGACACTTTAGATAACTATGCGCAGAGTGATTATTTTATAATACCTGAAAATGGAAAGCTTTTTTATGATATCATAATAAATAATGTAGAATCGATAAATAAAAAGCTTAAACCTGATACTTCAATTGGTATTTTATATCATGAAACCTTATCTAATGGTAAAATAAGCTTTGTTCCTAAAATTGAAAATAAGGGAAATCTTGAAAATTATTTCGGGCATAAAAAATACAACTGCTTGTTTACCAATGATTTGATAACTTTGAAAGCAAACAATGAACTTTATGAGCTTCTCTTAAATTTTGAATAAAAATTTCCAATAGTATTAAATCTTTACATATTTGTTAAAATTATTCAACATTTATTGAATTTAATTTCTTAATTCGCTACTTTTGTCAAAATTAATACGGTTATTATGGGAAAAGTAAAATTAGACGAGATAGACCACCAAATTCTGGATATGTTAATCGATAACACCAGAACACCTTTTACAGATATTGCTAAAAAACTTTTAATTTCTGCTGGAACCGTGCACGTTCGTGTAAAAAAAATGGAAGAATCTGGCATTATTAAGGGTTCTTCTTTAACCTTAGATTATGAAAAATTAGGCTACTCATTCATTGCTTATGTTGGAATTTTCTTAGAAAAAACGCATCAAACTAAATTTGTTTTAGAGCGTTTAAATCAGATTCCTAACGTAACTGTTGCACATATAACAACGGGGAAATTCAATATTTTCTGCAAAATACGTGCTAAAGATACGAACCACGCTAAAAATATCATTTTTAAAATTGATGATATAGATGGTATTAGTAGAACAGAAACTATGATTTCTTTAGAAGAAAGTATCAACGACAAAAAACGATTGATGCATACTATTTTTAACGAAATGTAATTCTTGATATGGAACAAAATTTTAAAATCCTAAACAAATACGTTTGGGATTTTTCATTAAGCCTAATTTACATGAAAATTTCAACGCTAAAACAAGAAGATTATAATCCGTATTATAGTAATTATATAGCAAACCTTAAAGACGATACTTTACTAGAAGCCTTAGAACAGGACTTAGAAAGCTTTCAAGAATTTATAATTAGTATAGCAGCAAATAAACTAGTTTCTACTTACGCAAAGGATAGATGGACAATAGCAGAAATTCTGGTGCATATAACTGATACGGAGCGGGTTTTTCAATATCGAGCACTTTGCATTGCCCGGAATGACAAAAGCTCATTTCCAGGCTTTGAACAAGATGATTACGTCGCTAATGCGAATTCAAACAATCGAAGTAAAGAAAGTCTTTTAAATGAATTTATTGCTGTCCGCAAATCAACAATAGCATTATTCACCTCTTTAAGTAATACTTCTTTACAAAAAAGGGGGGAAGCGAGCAACTCAGCTTTAAGCGTTGCTGCTGCTGGCTTTATCATAAGCGGACATTTACGTCATCACAAAAAAATAGTAGAAGAACGCTATTTGTAATCATTCAAAATTTTCATACGAGTCATAATCATTCTCCAACACTAGATCTATTTCTTTTGGGGTGTCTTCATCTTGATCAGGAATTATTTTTGCTTCTAGTTCTTTTTCGATGTTATCATCAAAATTGGCAATAAAGTTCAATAAACTTTTGCTTATTTTCATAAGGTAAATAATATCATCGGTTTTAACTTCTAAGGCTTCGATGATTTCACCGTGCATGTTTTTAAATTGAATAATATCGGCATCTTCATATCCATGGGGATAACTATCAATTAATAATACAGCTACTTCGTAACTTAACTTTTTATAATCTACAATTTTTTGTTGCATAGTCTTTGTTGTTTTATAAACCTAAACTATACTATTTCTTTCCACCAAATAAGTAAGAGTTGTGAAACGACTACTTTTAGTACATGAACTGGTTAATCTTTGTAGTAGGCAAAAGATTCTTTTAACAATTCTTCGTTTACTTTAACATCAATTACCGTTTCTCCAATATTTTTTAACAATACAAAAAAGATATTCCCGTGCGAGTTTTTCTTATCGAATTTTAGGAGTTTTAAAATTTCTTCAATATCCTTATTTGTAAATGCTACTTTAGGGTATTTGCTTAAAAAGGTGGTCTTAATATCCTCTAAATCCGATTTTGGTAAGTTGGTTAATTTATAAGATAAATAAGCTTCTAAAATCATTCCTATAGCGATGGCTTCCCCATGTAATAAAAGTTCATGAGCTTCGCTTTGTAAAAAATAAGATTCCACTGCATGTCCTAAAGTATGTCCGTAATTCAATATTTTACGAATATTTTGTTCCGTTGGGTCTTTTAAAACTACATCATTTTTAATAACAACAGAATGATAAATAAGGGCATCTAGATCTTGGAAACTATTTGATACCTTTAATTCTTCCCAATAGGCAGCATCATTAATTAAACCATGCTTTAACATTTCAGCAAAACCACTTTGTAATTGACGATCATTCAATGTCTGTAAAAAGTCTGACGCCACTAATACCATAATAGGCTGATTGATCACCCCAATTTGATTTTTAAGACTTCCCAAATCTACTCCTGTTTTTCCGCCAACAGATGCGTCCACCATTGCTAACAAAGAAGTTGGAACGTTTATAAAATCAATACCTCTTTTAAAGGTAGATGCTACAAATCCTCCTAAATCAGTAATAACGCCTCCACCGACATTGATCATAACACTTTTGCGATCGGCATCTAATTCTGAAAGAATTTCCCAAATTTGAGTACAGGTAGCAATATTTTTATTGATTTCGCCAGATTCTATTTCAATAATTTCATACAAATGATTCCCATTTATTTCTGCCATAAACGGCGCCAAACAATCATTATGGGTATTCTCATCGACCAAAATAAAAATTTTAGAATAATTGGCTTCTGCTAAGTGCTTGTTTAGGGCAACAAAACCATATTCATTAAAATGTACAGCGTATGAAGAAGAAATAATAGAGTCCATCTGATAAAATTATGCTTTCAATGATAATCATCAAAAGAAGTTAGATAAAAATAAAATTGCTATGCAAAATAAAGACTATTTTTAATTCTAAGAATACATTTTGAGTACTTATCTTTGATTGATTAAATTATTAATGAAAATGAAATCTATTTTTGAGAATACTGCAACCGCTTTTGCTTTAAAAACAGATGCAGAGTTAGAGCGTGCCTATTTTTTGTTTAAATTAATTGCGAATGAGCCTTTGGTTAAAATTGGTACTGCAATGACGAATTTTGCCATTAAAGCCCATTTACCTGTTGAAAAGTTAATTAGAGTTACCGTTTTTGATCATTTTTGTGGAGGTGTTAGTGAAAAAGATTGTTTGCCTGTGGTACATAAATTATACTCGAAAAGAGTTTCTTCGGTTTTAGACTATTCTGTAGAAGGTAAAGATTCTGAAGATCCTTTAGATGATGCGTTGGAGATGGTCTTGAAAGTGTTAGATTTTGTAAAGGAAAATGAAGCTATTCCCTTCGCAGTTTTTAAACCTACAGGCTATGGTCGTTTTCAACTTTTCAAGAAAGTAAACGCGGGTAAAGACTTAACGGATAGCGAACAAGAAGAATGGAATAGGGTAGTGGCACGTTTTGATAAAACTTGTAAAAAGGCTTATGATTTAGATGTGACACTATTGATTGATGGTGAGGAAAGTTGGATTCAAAATGCGGCAGATGCTTTAGCTGAAGAAATGATGTCGAAATACAACAAGGAAAAAGTAGTTGTTTTTAATACTTTGCAATTATACCGTTGGGATCGTTTGGATTATTTAAAAAAACTAGAGCTAAAAGCAAGAAAAGAGGGCTTTAAAATAGGGATGAAATTGGTGCGTGGAGCATATATGGAAAAAGAGAATGAAAGAGCCGAGAAAAAGGGCTATCCTTCTCCAATTTGTGGTTCTAAGGAAGCAACCGATGATAATTTTGATACAGTAGTAGCTTACATGATGAATAATTTAGAGGATATGGCTATCTATATGGGTACACATAACGAACAAAGTTGTTATAAATTAATGGAGTTAATGGATCAAAAAAACATACCGCATCAGCATCCGAATATTTGGTTTGGACAGTTGTATGGCATGAGTGATCATATTTCGTTTAATTTGGCCGAAAATGACTATAATGTTTCTAAATATTTACCTTTCGGTCCAGTAAGAGATGTTATGCCTTATTTAATTCGCAGAGCCGAAGAAAACACCTCAGTAGCAGGCCAGACCAGTAGAGAACTCACTTTATTAAAACAAGAACGAAAAAGAAGAAAAATTTAATTTAGTATTGAGTTTTTTAAGGGTAAAGCTAATTTTTATTTAGTAGAAGCGAATAATTTGTGAATTTATAATCGAGTAAATAATTTTAAAACTACGAAAAATCAGAGTACATTTTTTCTTGTTGTATTAAGCTCAATTCTAGCAAGGGCACAAAGTTTTATTGGTGCATTAGAAAGATATTTTATAGTCGAAAATAGTGATGCTTTTTAAAGTGTTGCCATTTTTACTGATAGTTTTAAGTCCGTTACTACCCATAAAATAACAAAAGGCGAATTTATAGAAACTAATGGCGTTTCATGGAAGGCTTCGTGCGGTTCATGGAATGCTTCGGGCGACACCATGACCGAAAAAATTGAATTCGATACTACAAATCCGTCGCTTATAGATTCAAAAAATAATTTTAAAGTAGCGATTACGCATTATATTTTTAGCATTTTTGAAACTAATAAACAATTTAAAAGCATACATCATGGGTTTTAAGGAAAATTGTAATGAGTTTGGTTAATGTTAGCAAGACATACCAATGGAAAAACTCAACTTAGAAATACCGACAGTCCCAGAAAAAGGATGAAAATTTTGTCTGGAACGCAATTTCATTGGATGGCCTATAATACCGAAACCAAAGAATTTATGGGCACAAGCGGTGGAATTTACACTACTGAAAATAAGGAGAATAATGATAAAATTGAATTTTTTCCACGAGAAAAGTAGGGTAGGAGTTTTCTTAAATTTTAATTATAATTTAGCAGATAGCGACTAGCATCATTCAGTCTTATCAAATAAAGGCGAACCTATTTTTGAAATATGGAGTTAAAGAAAATAATTTATAAACCTATTCTAAAATGAAAATAGCTTTATTAAAAAAAGAGGATATAACAATAGAAGTTCAAGACCAAATAAGTACTCTATTTAAACAACTGGCTCCAAACAAAAATCAGATAGATTTAAAGGATATTTTTAAGGATAAAAACGATATACATCTTGCTTATGGCATCGAAAACAGCGAAATTACAGGAATCGCATTGATGTGTATTTATACCGTGATTTCAGGCAAAAAAGCTTGGGTTGAAGATGTTGTAGTTCATGAAAACGCACGAGGTAAAGGATTAGGGAGAAAGTTAATGAATAAACTTTTGGAAGTGGCGAAAGAAAAAGAACTCACAGAAGTACTACTTTTTAGCGCAGAACACAGGGTTGCTGCAAAACAATTATATGAAGATTTAGGTTTTGTAATAAATACCAGTAAATTGTTTAAATTGGCAATTGAAAAATAATAGCTCATTTAAATTATAGTATTGTACGGTTTAAATAATAATATTCCAGAATATTCAAAATTTATCATTAGCAAATATTTTAATTTGCGTTTCTATATTAGAAATTTATAGGTATTGGGGAAATTCGAGTTTAATTTTGTGAAAAATCACTAAAAATAATGATACACTTCTGATACTATCAACACTTTATCTAATTTTGGTTGAAAGAAAATAATCTTAAAACTTTTTTGAGCTATTTGTAATTTTAATCATTTCTTCTAATACATTAGCAAGGTCTTATTTATAAATATGAAAAAAGTTGCTTTACATTGGCAAATTCTAACAGGAATGCTTTTGGGATTAGTTTTTGGGTACATTATGCTTCAAGTAAGTGGTGGTGTCGAATTTGTGAAAAACTGGATAAATCCTATAGGAATTATCTTTATCAATCTCTTAAAATTGATTGCCATCCCTTTAATTCTCGCTTCATTAATCAAAGGAATTTCAGATTTAAAAGATATTTCAAAATTTAGAAATATTGGTATCCGCACTATACTAATTTTTATTTCGACTACAGTTATTGCGATTACTATTGGCTTAGTAAGCGTAAATATTTTTAATCCAGGAAATGGTATTTCTACGGAAACTATCGAAAAATTAACCAGCACCTATGCCACCGATAGTGGCGTTCAAGCCAAAATAGCCGAAGCTTCTGCACAGAAAAACACAAGTCCCTTACAATTTGTGGTGGATATGGTGCCGGATAATATTTTTGCTGCGATGAGCAATAATAAATTGATGCTTCAAGTGATATTCTTCACTGTTTTTTTAGGTATTTCATTGTTATTGATTGGGGAAGAAAAAGCAAAACCTTTAAAAAACATTTTCGATTCACTTAATGATGCAGTACTGAAAATGGTCGATTTAATTATGAAAACTGCTCCTATTGCTGTTTTAGCCCTATTGGCCAATGTGGTCGTAAGTTCTGGTGATCCAGATCTGCTTTTTGCCCTTTTAAAATATGCGGGGGTAGTGGTCTTCGGCTTATCATTAATGATGGTTTTTTATTGCCTCATTATTGTTTTTACAACAAAAATTAATCCCTTTTGGTTCCTAAAAAAAATGATTCCTGCTCATGTTTTGGCATTTTCGACTAGTAGCAGCGCAGCAACGCTACCCGTAACCATGAAAATTGTAGAAGAAGAACTAGGGGTAGATCAAGAAGTTTCTAGTTTTGTGCTCCCTGTTGGTGCTACTGTAAATATGGATGGCACTAGTTTATATCAAGGCGTCGCCGCCGTATTTATAGCGCAAGCTTTAGGGTTCCCCTTAGAATTTAGCGACCAGATAATGATTGTTTTAACAGCACTACTAGCTTCGATTGGCTCCGCAGCCGTACCGGGCGCAGGAATGGTGATGTTGGTCATTGTTTTAGAGTCTATAGGTTTCCCAGCAGATAAATTAGCCATTGGTTTAGCACTTATTTTTGCTGTTGATCGCCCTTTAGATATGTGCAGAACTATCATAAATGTTACTGGTGATGCTATGGTAAGTATTATTGTAGCCAAATCGGTTGACAAAATAGATTTTAGTAAAACCAAAAGGATATAATTACTATAAAATTTTAAAATGATTAGGAGTAAGTGATCCAAATAATAATTTTAAACTTATGAATAATAAAAATACCACTCTCGTTCAAAAAGAATATGTAGATTTAATAGATATAGATAACAATCTAGATCACTTAGTTAAGAAAATAGAGTTGTTAAGTTACTTAAATCCTTTAAATACTGAAAAAGAAAAGCAACGGTTTTTTACTTCAAAATATACAGAAAACCTAGTTTTAAAATATCCCAAGATAAAATTTGACCCTTACAAATTACACTGCATGTTCTTTTCGCAAAGATTAGAACGCATCACCGACCCGAAAGTTCAAAAATTATATCAAGATATTATCTACTATTATTCTAATATGGTGCAGTGCATACAAACCATAGGTGAACCAAAAAAATTCTACTACAATTCGCTTAGGGTTTATGGCACTCCAACGGAGAAAGATGTTCAGAATGCGGAATTTATTTTACACCATGCTGATGAAGATTCAAATTCAGATATGGATAAAATTTATAGTCCAATTGATGCGAAAAGCTATTTTGAAGAATTTTCTAAAAAATATAATTTTCCGTTACACATAAAATTATCTACAGCTATCGCTGCCGATGCCATGGTGAGCAATAGCACACAAACTTTATTACTTAAAAAAAATACGAAGTTTAGTAAAAACCAGTTATTAACCCTTGCCAATCACGAAATTGGCGTGCATTTGGTAACCACTTATAACGGATTAGAACAACCTTTAAAAATATTTTCAAACGGATTTCCACGAAACGTAGAAACGCAAGAAGGCTTGGCGGTTTTTAGTGAATATATGAGTGGGGCTTTAACCTTAAAACGACTTAAGACTTTAGCTTACCGTGTTTTAGCTTCTGACAGTTTAATTAAAGGTTATAGCTTTGCTGATACCTTTGATTTGATTCATGGAAAATACAAACTCAACCGCGATGACGCTTTTGCCATTACTATGCGGGTACACCGAGGTGGTGGTTTTACCAAAGACAGGTTGTATTTAAGCGGTTTAAAGAAAATATATAAACGTTACCGCCGTGATGAAACGATGGATAATTTACTCACAGGTAAAGTAACTATGGATTATGAAGCTGATATTATTCATTTACAAAAAATAGGACTAGCCAACCCTATAGCCCATAATAATATCGCATTTACTAAAAATGAAAATGAGAATAAAACCTTAGACTTTATTCTCAATCATTTAAAATAATTATTATTCGCTAGACGCTAGACGATTGTTTATGCGTGTTCTAGGCATTTTTCACAGCTACAGAAATCACCTTCGCAGTTGCATTTTCCGTCTGAGTGAATGGCACAATCAACTTTTTCGCCATTTTCTGATGATTTATGCTCGCTGGGTTTGTTGGCATTACAAGAACAATTACCATCTTTATGCATAACATAGTTCATTGAAGTTTCACTTTTATTGGCTTTTAAGTCCATTTTACAAACAGGACAAATACCCGCTTTGTCATACGTTTTTCTAGACTCACAATTCATCGGGCACTGATAGGCCATAGCTGCCAATTGCTGGTTTCTGTATTTGTTTCGGGGCTCTTTTCAGATTTCACATCTTTACAAGATGCCATTAAAAATAAATAAAAGATAAAAAGTATCGCTAATTTTTGCATCACGGATTTATTTTATTCTTAGTAAAAATGCTAGATTTCTGGACATATTTAACCAAAACATGCTGTTCAAAAACTTAATTTTAAAGTATGATATTTCTTAATTTGGGATTTTTTACCTGAAAAGAGAAGGTTTCAGCAGCTTCCTGTTGACTTTTGAGTTTTAATTTCTAAGTTAATAAGCCTTTTTCCTTGTCATAAGTAGTATTATTGGTGATGATATCATCAACCCTTTTCGCCTTGTTTTCAGAAATAGGAATTCTGTCCATCAACACCAAATTTATAGTAATCAATGTGTTGTTTTTTATGTTTAGCTGATGCGTTCCATCTAAAATTCTGTTGTTTTCCGTAAACAATTTGCTTTCGAAATTCTTGTCCTGCTTTCTAGTTACCGCAATAGCATCTTCAGCACATAATGAAACTGTCATTTCTTTTTTAACGCTAAAGGGGTCAAAAGGCAGTTTAACAGAATGTGCGACATTAAAGTAAATATTTACCTTTCCGTTAATAGATTTAGTTTTTCCAATCTTTAAAAGCTGCCGTTAAATATACATTCTTATTAATAATGGGTGCGGCAAAAAAATCGTAGCTAGCCTCTATTTTATAAGTATTGATTTCAATAGCCATGATATCGACATTTGATGAACTAGAACAGGATCTTTAAATTTCGAATTTTGTACTGATAATATCTTCATTTTTAGTGCTTTTTTTAGTGCTAATAATAATGATTCCGTTTGCAGCTTTGTTACCATAAATTGCGGCGCAAGCGACATCTTTTAAAATCTCAATATGTTGAATTAAATGGCATCTAAATCGCCTTTTACAAAATTTTCTACTGAAACGCTATCGATAATATAAAGTAGTTGCGATATTTTTGAGATATAAGAACTTCCTCTAATTTGAACACCTGAAACTTTACCTTGGAGCGCTCTAGAAAAACCACTCTTATTTTCATATCCTATAACGACCACTTGATCTAAAGCCTGAACATCTTCTTCTAAACGATAATTTATCATGGATGAAAAAATCAAATCTTGTCCGTTTTCCTTATCTATTGAACATTGACCATCAGAGTTGGTTTGTGTACCATCTTTTGTGCCCTTTACCATAAAATTACTAACAGATAATGGTTGGCCAGATTCGTTTATAACGATATCACTTACTGTTCTTACTTTGGGATTGTAACCTTATTTTTTTTCAATTTGCGATTGGTATGATTTTTTTGTCCAAAATTTAAGTATTGCGAAGCTAAAATTGGCTTTACACCATTGTAATTAGGATTACCAGTAGCTAAAGTTAAAGCCACATCAACCCAATTTTCTCCTATTTTTTGGTAAACATGAGCTTTACAAGTCAAGGATAAAGCCTCATTTATTCTATTAGATTTTAATTCGTAATTAAGAATCCATCAGGCATTTTGCACATTATATTTTACTTCTAAAGTCAATGGAGTTTATATAGACGCATCAAACTTTATTTTTATTTCGCCTTTGCGTTCAGATGGGTTGTTTTTAAATCATGCAAATTATTTTTATATTTTGAATATATTTATTCAATGCATTTATGCTGAGATTTGTACTTTAGATTTAGTTCTATATTTTGGTAATTCTATCACGGTAATATTTACTGATGGCTTTTAGTTTTTCTATATCTAAGGTTTGGGTTTCAGAACTGATTAATCCGTTGGTATTCAATACTTTTTCTTCTTTATCTAAGCCTCTTGTTTTTTTATTGATTTACTTCTAACCCCACAGCATCAATTTGCTTCTTAAAAGCTAAGACTTCTGAACTTAATATTTAAGTATTTAAATAGTTTAAATCATAAATAATGGATCTGATGGAGATGGTTTATAAACCTTAAATTTGAATACTACTTTCATCAATTTTAGGAGAAAGACTTGTAAAAATAATTTCTTAGGTTTCTTGCTTAATATTTAAATTGGCCAAGCGTATCACTTCGGCACTATGTAAATAAACGCTTACTACTTTTATTTTAGAGGGAACTTTATCTGGCAAAAATTAAATAAGGTGCTAAACGAGAAATAAGAATAGCTTTTCATCATATTAGTTTTTAAAGTATTAGTGAATCTAAATCATGCATCATGCTAAAAATATATAAAACTAAGAATTAGTGAACGACTAATTTAGATTAAGTAAACTGCTATTCTGGCTAGTTAAAGGGTGAATCAATCTAAGAATTTAGATTTTAGTTCAGTAGTAGGAATCATACACTCCTCCTTTTTCCCGAACCATTTATATCTATTTTTAGCAATAAAATCATACAATAGGTTACTAATTTTTTCAGGAATCCATTCAAAAATCCCTAATAATGACCATAAACCGCCAAATGATTTTCCAATTTTTAAAGCAGCAGAAGATTTTGTGTAATACGCAATGCCTGGCTCGATTAGTATAATGGAATCGACTTGGGAATTATCAATATTACGTTCATCGACCATTTTTTTGCCTATTTCACTTTGCAAAGCTGCAAAACGGTAAACATCATTTTTATCGCGTTCAATAATAAATTGTATGGAATTATTACAAAGGTTGCAAAGACCATCAAAAAGAATAATTTTTTTTTCGAATTCCATATATTGTATAATAGTTGTTTGATTCTAGATTTTAAAATTGTATCAATTGTAAATTTTTAGATTGAGTTTACTAAGCATTGCTTTAGTATATTAATAAATTATCACACTAGTTTAATAATTCATATATAAATTGAACAATCTTCAAATCAGTACCTTCTCAAATCTTCAAATTAATACATTACTTTTTTGCCTCGACCAGCTCCAATTGATTTACACTCACATTAGTTGTAAACATACCATAATTAACAACAGCTTTATTTTTTTCTAATTTATCGATGCTACCCACCGCTTTGCCATCGACCATACGCACACTATCTCCAATTTTAAAGACAGGTTTTGGCTTGTTTTTCTCTACAATGGCTTTTACCTTTTTTTCTTTTTTCTTTTCCTCACGGATAAACTCTACTTTCTGAGTTATTTCTTGTTCGACTTCGGCTTTCTTTTCTTTTTCTATTTTTACTTGTTGTACCGATTTCTTTTGGCGTTTGCTATTTTCTGTTTCCACTATTCGCAGTAAGTCGGACACCAGAACACGCTTTTTTTTATCTTGAAAATATTTTAAAGCAACATCATTTACCTTATTTCCTAGATAAATCATGCGTTGATTGGCATCATATAATTCTATATAATTTTCTAATTTAGATTTTGTTCTTGCATTTAATTCTACTAAACGCTGAGCTTCACTGCGCGCTTTTGTCTCTTCTTCCTTTAATTTTGAACCCGTTTTCTCCATGGAACTGCGTTCTTTTTGCAATTTAGCAATGGTGGCATCAAAACGGACTTTACCATGTTCAATTTTCTTTTTAGCGCGGTTGATTAAACTGTAAGGGATTCCGTTTTTTTGAGCAACCTCAAAAGTAAAAGAACTCCCAGCTTGCCCTAACACTAATTGATAAGTGGGTTCAAGTGTTTTATCATCAAACAGCATATTGGCGTTAGTAGCGAAAGGCAACTCGTTGGCCAATAATTTAAGGTTAGAATAGTGGGTTGTAATGATGCCATAAGAACCTCTTTCGTAAAAAACTTCTAAAAATATTTCGGCCAAAGCACCTCCTAATTCTGGATCACTACCTGTTCCAAATTCATCAATTAAAAAGAGTGTTTTATCATCACATTTACGGAGAAAATAATTCATGTTTTTTAATCGATAACTATAGGTACTTAAATGGTTTTCAATAGATTGATTATCGCCAATATCTGTCAAAATACGATCAAACAAAGATACTTTACTCCGTTCGTGGACAGGAATCAACAAGCCACTTTGCAGCATTATTTGTAAAATACCCAATGTTTTTAAGGTAATACTTTTTCCACCCGCGTTAGGACCAGAAATAACGATAATTCTGTTTTCAGGGTGTAAATATAAAGTTTGTGGATGCGTAATTTCTCCCTTGCGCTTATTTGTTAAATAGAGTAGTGGGTGATAAGCATCGCGCAAGTATAGCTCGGATGTAGCGCTGAATTCAGGCATAATTGCATTCATTTCGCCGGCGTATTTTGCTTTTGCAGAAGCAATATCTAAATGTGCTAAAAAACCTTGGTATAATTCTAATTCTGGTGTAAATGGTTTTATATGGGATGTGAGTTCTTTTAAAATTCTTTGAATTTCTTCTCGCTCATCAAACTCCAAATTGTTTAATTGTCGGCTATATTCTAAAGCTGCTTCGGGTTCAATATAGACGATACTTCCTGTTTTTGAAGCGCCCATGACCGATCCTTTTACTTTTTTTCGATACATTGCTTTAACCGCTAAAACACGACGGTTATCCACTACAGATTCTCGAATTTCATCTAAAAAGTCAGATGCCTGGTACATGGACATTGCGCGACCAAAACTCTGATTTATTTTGCCTTTTACGATATTAATTTCTTGTCGGATTATCCTTAAATCATTAGAAGCGTTGTCTTTTATCTCTCCAAACCTATCAATCACAGCATCAATATGTTCAGGAATAGCAGTATTTAATTCAACGGCTTCCGAGGCGTCAAAAAGTAAAGGGTAATAATCCTTGAATTTTTTTAAAAATTTCTTTAAAGTGTTTATCGTTGTACAAATACTTCCAATCTTTCTGAATCCACTTAATTCTATGGTCGCATTCTCTATTTTTAGCAGCTGTAACTCCTGATGTATCGCATCAAAACCGTGATTAGGAATGCGGTTATCATTGGTGTAAGAAGCCACATATTCAGAGGTTTGACCCAAATGAATTAAAATTTGTTCTTTTGACCTTAATGGCCTTAATTCTATTGCATTTGCTTTACCCAATTCTGTGGTACATCGAGCAGAAATCTGGCTTAGAATCGTAAAAAATTCTAAATCCTTTAATGTTTTTTCGTTAATCTTATTCATCAGCTCTCAAAGATACATTGAAAAAAATAGTACTAATAAAAATCTATAAAATTATTTTTAGGAGTTGATGTTCTAATAAAGCATATCACAATAAAAAAAAGATTTTTAGTTACTTATTGTGGATGATTGTAGTGTGTTTTTATAGTCATATCTCATGAGTTATTTTAGCATGAAAAAACCAATTAAAATTGCCGTTTTATAAAGTCTTATAATGTTAATTTCAGCTTGTAGTTCAACCAGTAGAATGGCCATTGGAGTAATTCAACCTGCAAGAATATTTCTTTCTTCCTAGATTAGAAACACAGGGATTATTAATAAAAGCGAACCAGCAAAGAGGAATGCAGGGTTAGACAGAATAGATCAATTATTATCCGCAGAAGGATTCAATTTAGATAAAAAAGGCGCGGATGTCGCCATTTCTGCATTCTCATCTCAAGCAAAAATGATTAAAAATTTTGATGAAATCATAGTTATTGAACCTACTAAGGCAGTAAAAAATGGATTAGGAGTTTTACCAGCTACTTTATCAATGAAAATTATAGCACAGTTATGCGAAGAAAATAATGTAGATCTAATTTTTTCCTTAGCTTTTTATGACACAGATACACAATCGGTCTTTTGGGCAACTTCTATACCAATTAATAATAATTTAGGAATAAAAGTGAATGTGCCTCTACAAGAAGCAAATTTAAATACTGTCGTTAATAATGGATGGAGAATTTAAAATTGCACAGCTTAAAGTACAAACCAGCGATTGTAATAGCGCAGCTGAGCTATTGACAGAAGAGTTAAAGAATACTATTTAAAATTCCTGACCGAGCGAATTATAATATGGTCATTAGCAGTAAAATTGATAGTGATTTACACCTAACTGCTGAATACGCTTCAAAAGCTTTTGCCAATTATAAAAATATACTAGTACTAGACTATGTATATATTCTAAAATATAGAGTGGAACAAAATATTTAGATTAGAGGAAGAACTTTCTAATTGATTTACTACTTCAAAAAATTCATTATTTTTGATGCTGATTTGGAACAATATGAAAATATCTATAAATGAAAGCTGGAATTATCATTTAGATGAGGAATTTAAGCAAGCGTATTTTCAAGCTTTAAATGCTTTCGTTGACAAAGAATACGAACAGTACACTTGTTATCCAAAAGAGTCGGACATTTTTGCTGCTTTCAATTTTTGTGATTTTGACAGTCTTAAAGTGGTGATTATTGGTCAAGACCCTTATCACGGAGCCAACCAAGCAAACGGCCTTTGTTTTTCTGTAAAAGATGGTATTCCGTGTCCACCATCTTTAATCAATATTCTTAAGGAAATTTCAGATGATTTAGGAATTCCATATCCTGAAAGAGGTAATTTAGAACGATGGGCAAAACAAGGAATCTTGTTACTCAACGCCACTTTAACCGTAAGAGCCAATGAGGCAGGGAGTCACCAGAATAAAGGTTGGGAAAACTTTACTGATGCTGTGATAAAAAAAATATCAACAGAAAAAAAGGACGTTATTTTTTTACTTTGGGGTGGTTTTGCCAAGAAAAAAATAAAATTAATTGATACAGATAAACACCACACTTTACTTTCAGGACATCCCTCGCCTTTAAGTGCAAATAGAGGTTATTGGTTTGGTAATAAACATTTTAGCAAAACCAATCTAAAGTTAATTGAATATAATAAAAATGCTATTATTTGGTAAATAAGATATTACAAGAAAGTAGTAAAATGATTTTTCTATGAAATTAAGTATAAAATTATTATTTTAACAAGTGTTCGATAACATTACCATGAATTATATAATTTTTTAAATTTTAATTAATCGTTTTACTAATATAAATTTTAATGGGTGTGATATAAATCATTTTAGTTGATGATGATGAATCTACCAACTTTACACATAGTATATTTATTAAGAAATTAGAGGTTGGCGTAACTATTTACAGAACAATAAATATTACAAAAGCCTTAAAAGTTTTAAATAATGCTGTTGCGAGTGAGGATCTTTTTCCTTCTTTAATTATTTTAGACATCAATATGTCCATCATAAATGAATGAGTGTTTTTAGATTAATACATAGAACTCATAGCACCCTTAAAAAAGGAATGTATTATTGTTTGGACGACGATAAGCGAAGACGTGAAAAAATATTATAAAAAATCTAAGTCCGACGAAAAATTTAGTCAACTTAGTAAGTAAATATTTATTTTAACTTTGGAAAAACTAATATAAAATAGCTTCGCTAGGAATTTTAATAGTAATTAATTTTAATTCGAAAAGAGTTTCTTGCACCTTTTCTAAAGAAGCTTTTGACAGTTTAGATTGACTCCATTTAGTCATCGCCAACCAGTCATTTATATCCTCTAGTTTTAGTCCATACTCATTCGAGAGTGTTCTATCGATACTAGGTATATTTTTAAATTCTGAGGTGTACATATTAATTACCTCTATGATATGCTCTAAAAGGTTAGAATTTTCTTCAATAAAATTATTAGTTGCGGCAATAACAAAACAAGGCCATGGTGCTAGGTAATCTTCAATCCTACGAAAAGTACCATCGTCAACCAAAGGTTTTGTCGTAAAATGTTCCCACATAAAATAATCAGCTTTTTTTTGAGTTAAAGCTGTTATTGCACCATCCAAATTATCTATCACTTCAAATTGTAACTTACCTAAGTTCCAATTTTTATTTTGAGCTAAAAGATAGGACATTAAATGACTACCACTTCCAAAACGGCTGATAGCCGCTTTTGTATTTTCTAAATCCGAAATTGTCTTAAATTCACTATTAGCTGCCACATGAATACCCCAAAGTAGGGACGAAGCAATATACTCTTGTATAATTTTTGATGGATTACCTTCGACTATACTTTTTACCATACCTTCGGTTAAAATAATGGCTAAATCGGTTTCATTTTCGGCAAGCATCTGACTCATTTTACCTGTACCTTCTGGAATATCTGTCCATTCTAAGTCAATACCCCGTTCTTTAAAAGCATGTTCTTCGATGGCCATTTGCCACGGTAAGTTAAAATGTTCTGGCACTCCGATAATTCGAACTTTTTTCATGAGTTGGTAAGGGCAGTTAAGGTTTTTTGGATAAGCTCTTCCATTATTTTAGCCGGATTTTGAGAAAAATCGCCTGTACTTCTGTTTGCTATAATGGAATTTAATGAAATGGCTCTATGCCCCAATAGTTTGGCTAATCCGTAAATACCTGCAGTTTCCATCTCCAAATTGGTTATTTTTAAATCCCTATAACTAAAAGATGCTAGCTTATTATTTAAACTTTCATCTTCAGTTTTTAATCGTAATTTTCTACCTTGAGGACCATAAAAACCAACATTGGTAGCGGTAAAACCTTTTATAAAGTTTAAATTATTAAATTTTAGAGCCAACTCCTCATCAGAAGAAACCACATAAGGAACAGATTTGTATTTTGACCATTGCGTATGCTTTATAAATTCAGTTTCAACTTGAGTTTGCATCACATGTTTAGCATCATAAAATCTGAGTAAACTATCGAAACCAATAGCAATTTCACTTATGATAACAGAATTAACAGGAATTTCAGGTTGAATTGCTCCAGAAGTGCCAATTCTAATAATATCTAATTGTTTTATTTTTTTATTAATACTTCTTTTTTCAAAATTAATATTAACAAGGGCATCTAGCTCATTGAGTACAATATCAATATTATCGGTACCAATTCCCGTGGAAATAACGGTAATACGCTTTCCTTTTAAAGTTCCAGTATGGGATATAAATTCGCGTTTTCCTTTTTTTACCTCAATCGTATCAAAATAATTTGAAACTAAGGCAACCCGATCAGGATCACCAACGGTAATCACGGTATCTGCGAGATCTTCAGGGTGTAAATTGAGATGGTAAATGCTTTGGTCTGCATTTAAAATAAGCTCTGAAGGCTTTAATTGCATGCTATAATTTTAAAATTCGTTGGCTGTCTGTATTAAAAAGAAAGTTGTATTTTAAAGCACCACCTAAATACACATCATTTTCTTGAATACAAGAATAATAACTGGTTTCACCATTTAAAATGGCTTTTCCTTTTTGGGTTAAACGAACGGGATTAAAAGAAGAAAATAAGGGTTTTAAGCTGGTTAATCTATTTTGAAATTGACTTTCACCAAAGCCCAAAATACCTTGATTTTTTAATAAGATATTAATAAATTGTCTTTTTGATGTAGGTTTTTTATCGATGGCCAATTTAAGAATATTGGTTTCCATTTCATTCAATCCGTTTTTAATAGATGGGAAACGGTGCAAATGAGCCTTGATACCGCTTTCTAAATACTTAAAATTAAAATTTTTATAATCCGATACATTTTCTAAACGTATTGGATTATCACTACAATACAATTGCCAAACATAGTCTGCATATTCAATATCGTCTTGCGTGAGTAGTGTTTTGTTATCATATAATTTTAATAACTGCTCGTTATTTAATTCGTTTAAACCAAAAAGAGTATCACTCTGATTTTCTTTTCCGCTACAAACCAAGTATATCTCGGCATATTTCCGATGCGTTTTAAGCCAACTAATGACTGCTAATAAGTTGATTTGGCAAAACAAGTCATACTCAAACCACAATACTATTTGGTCTTGTTGCTTGTGATTGCATAAAGAACGGTATTCTTTTAGGGTCTTTTCAATAAAATTTGACTTCGAGACCTTATAGTTTTTGTGTAAAAATTCAAAACGAGTTTTCCAGAAAGATTCGCTTCCTACATTGGTTTCTGTTTTGCCTTCACATAACATTTCTCTCCAAGTTACGATATCGCCTGAAAGCTTTAATTTTTTTAATTTTGATGTGAAATTATCGCCGTTTGTAATGTGAAGAAGGGAACTCATTTAAAGTGAATTTTAAAATTAAATTCAATAAATGTAGTATTATTTATATAACTACAAAAGTTAATTAACAGATTTTAGCCGCCGACTCTTTTTACTTTAAAGCCTTTGATCTTTAAAATAGCCATAATCTTATCTCTATAATCACCTTGAATAATGATGGCATCGTCTTTAAAACTGCCACCAACACTCAATGTTGTCTTTAGTTCTTTAGCTAACTTTTTAAAATCTTCACTAGCGCCTGTATAACCTTCTATAATGGTAATTGGTTTGCCTTTACGCTTTTCATATTTGCAAATCATAGGGGCATCTTGCATCCAAATTTGATTTCCTGAAGTGTTTTCAATTATATCGGCTGAATCTTCTTGCTCATGTTCTGGAAAAAGATTTTTTAACTGGTCTTGTAGGTCCATTTTTCTAAATTATCTTCTTAAAATAATAAAAAGTATTGATCAGCAGTGGGCAGGAATACTTATCTTACTAAAATTGTTTATTTATAATTTCGTTGTATCCGCTACTAATTAAATTTGGTAATACTCCCTAACGCCAATTATTATGGATCTTTTATTCATTTTATCAACTAACCAATAATTGCTATTCACTTTTTTATCAATCCAAGATCAATCAAACGTTCGTGTAAAAATTCTCCCGCAGAAATATCATCATATAATTTTGGATGTTTTTCATCTACACAATTATCTAAACAATTTAGAGACATTTCGCTGATTGGGTGCATAAAAAATGGCACTGAATATCGCGAAGTTCCCCATAATTCTCTTGGAGGATTTACTACTTGATGTATGGTTGATTTCAATTTGTTATTGGTCAATCTTGAGAGCATATCGCCTACATTAATCATTAATTCTTCTGGTTTGGCAATAGCATCAATCCATTCATCGTTGTTATTTTTTACTTGCAGGCCTTTTCCATGAGAACCCATCAAAAGGGTAATTAAATTAATATCGCCATGAGCAGCGGCACGAACTGCAGTTTTAGGTTCGCTAGTAATGGGCGGGTAATGTATAGGTCTTAAAATAGAATTCCCATTTTTAATATATTCATCAAAATAAGTTTCTTCTAAATTTAAATGTAGCGCTAAAGCCCGTAATACATATTTTGCTGTTTTTTCAAGCATTTTATAGGTTTCTTCACCTACTGCATTAAAATTAAGCAATTCGCTAACCATTATGTTGGGAGGATATTCAGCTGCTAATTTCGCATCATTTTCTACGAATTGTCCAAAATGCCAAAACTCCTTTAAATCGCCTTCTTTTCTACCTTTTGCGTGCTCTTTTCCGAAAGAAGTATAGCCGCGTTGACCGCCAATTCCATCAATTTGATACGAATCTTTAGTTTCTTGAGCAAGTTGAAAAAACTTTTTTATTTCATCATATAAATTATCGACTAACTGCTGTGGCAAAAAATGCCCACTTAATGCTACAAAGCCTATATCTTCAAAAGCACTCCCAATTTCTTTAATAAATTTCTCTTTTCTTTTTGGATCCCCAGAAACAAAGTCCTGCAAATCCACGCTTGGAACATAACTCATACTTACTAAATTTTAAGTCAAATTTAAATAAAAAATAGAAGTTTAAACAGTATTGATAAGTTTGTTTTGGTTAGGACGTTTTTTTATTACATTTATAGCCATGTAAAGCCATCAAAATTTTAACATAAAAATGAATTATAAAAACTTTGTTGTTGCGGAGGATAAAAAAGTAGAGCTCTATAAACAGTTGATAAAACCGAGAATGATTGAAGAAAAAATGCTGATTCTTCTTCGTCAGGGCAGAATATCCAAATGGTTTAGTGGCATTGGTCAAGAGGCCATTTCAGTTGGTGTGACTGCGGCCTTACATGAATCTGAATATATTTTGCCCATGCATCGTAATTTGGGGGTTTTTACCACCAGAAATATACCTTTACATAGACTATTTTCACAATGGCAAGGCAAACTAGGTGGTTTTACTAAGGGAAGAGACCGCAGTTTTCACTTTGGCACACAAGAATTTAAAATTGTTGGGATGATATCGCATTTGGGGCCACAATTAGGGGTTGCTGATGGTATTGCTTTAGCAGATGTTTTACAAAATAAAAAAAAGGTAACAGCTGTTTTTACTGGTGAAGGTGCGACAAGCGAAGGAGATTTTCACGAAGCGCTGAATGTGGCAGCCGTTTGGAATTTACCTGTGCTTTTTTGTGTCGAAAATAATGGCTATGGGCTTTCAACGCCTACCAACGAGCAATATAAATGCGAAAACTTAGCAGATAAAGGCATTGGTTATGGTATGGAATCTCATATCATCGATGGAAATAATATTTTAGAGGTTTTTACTAAATTAAATTCAATTTGCAGTGATTTACGAGAAAATCCTAGACCTGTACTTTTAGAATTTAAGACGTTTAGAATGCGCGGTCATGAAGAGGCAAGTGGGACTAAATATGTCCCACAAGAATTGATGGACTTTTGGGAAAAAAAAGACCCTATTGCTAATTATGAAACCTATTTATTGGCAGAAAAAATTATCACTAAAGAAGAAATAAAAACTATAAAGTCTGCTATTCAAACTGAGATTGATGAAAATTTACAAATAGCCTTCGCTGAACAGGAAATTACTTGTGATACGGCAACAGAATTATATGATGTTTATAAACCTTTTAAAGAACAAGAGTTAAAACCATCAGCTGTTACAAAAAATATTCGTTTGGTTGATGCTATATCCCAAGGTTTAAAACAAGCCATGAAAAAACATGATAATTTAGTTATTATGGGGCAAGATATTGCAGATTATGGTGGGGTTTTTAAAATTACAGAAGGATTTGTCTTTGATTTTGGTAAAGAAAGAGTGCGAAATACCCCAATTTGTGAATCTGCAATCGTTTCTGCCGCAATGGGATTATCAATTAACGGAATGAAGGCGGTAGTTGAAATGCAATTTGCCGATTTTGTAAGTAGTGGTTTTAATCCTATTGTTAATTATTTAGCAAAATCGCATTATCGTTGGAACGAAAATGCAGATGTGGTCGTACGGATGCCATGCGGCGCTGGAGTGGGTGCGGGGCCTTTTCATTCGCAAACAAATGAAGCTTGGTTTTCTAAAACGCCAGGTTTAAAAGTGGTTTATCCTGCTTTTCCTTATGATGCAAAAGGACTTTTAATTACCGCCATAAATGATCCTAATCCCGTGTTGTTTTTTGAGCATAAAGCTTTATATCGTAGTTTATATCAGGAGGTGCCGGAAGATTATTACACCATTCCCTTTGGGAAAGCAGCTAAGATTAGAGAAGGAAATCAGATTACCATTGTATCTTATGGGGCTGGTGTTCATTGGGCTTTGGAAGTTTTAGACAAACATCCTGAGATTAAAGCAGATATGCTTGATTTGAGAACTTTACAGCCTTTAGATCTCGAAGCCATTTATACCTCGGTCAAAAAAACAAATCGATTAATTATATTGCAAGAAGATAGTCTTTTTGGGGGTATTGCCAGTGATATTGCCGCACTTGTCATGGAAAACTGCTTTGAATATTTAGACGCTCCAGTGAAACGCGTTGCGAGTTTAGAAACCCCAATACCTTTTGCTAAAAAGCTAGAAAATAATTACTTACCAAAAAATCGGTTTGAAGGGGAACTACTAGAACTTTTATCATATTAGTAATAGGGGTAAAAATAAAATTCTTCAAAGCAATTTCTCAAATACATTTTAATCAACTTGCGGCAAATTAATATTGTTTAATTATTTGGACCTATTTTGCATATACATTTGCTGTGTGAAAGTATTTAAGTTTAAATATAAAAAAGCAATTCAAAAAGAGACATAACTTTCCTTACTTTGGAAATGGTTAAAATTTGAGATTTTTAGTTTTATTTAAAATTAGTTGTCGCAAATGGACTCCAAATGGCTTGATTTATAAATAACAGTTGTATGAAAAAAAAATTATTCTTAAGTGTAGTTGTAGGTTTGGATTGTCTAGTTTAGCTGGGACGAATTTTTACGGTCATAAATTATATATTTGAATTATGGCAAGAAGATACGACAATGAATTAAAGGTTACAATAGTAGAGCTATTGCAATCAGGAATTAAAGCA